>Ga0129307_1000401_pt1 | contig 68998 bp, 56 predicted proteins | sample P1105metagenome_FD_94437 | JGI IMG/M metagenome (GOLD analysis project Ga0129307, IMG submission 94437) | Capybara group fecal microbial communities from Wisconsin, USA - P1105 metagenome | ecosystem: Host-associated > Mammals > Digestive system > Large intestine > Fecal | place: USA: Wisconsin...
CAAATCAGTCCTCGATTTTGAAAAAATCGAGGATCCGAACGAAGTGAGGAAGCGCTGCGTGAAACGCAGCAATTCTGCGAAGCAGAATCAAGAATCATCATTGATGATTCTTGGCTCAGTCTCAGCGACTTCCCGAGGAAGTCGCTTCGGTCAGGTCGCAATCATAGATTGCTCCCGATTTGACTAAAAAAGGGCCACCGGACCTTTTTTTACGTCAAATCCCCATCTCCCATATTATTAAAGAAGCGATTGTTGAATTGATTTAGTTAATATAAATAATATCTAGTTTTTGCTACTCTTATGTGTCATAAATCAAATTGACACAATTTTTGATGGAGTTTATAATAGTGTCAAAAAGCGAGGTGGCATAGATGAAGTATACGACTCTTGATGAAGCTCTTAAAAGAATAGAGGAATTGGAAAAAGAAGTATATGAACTAAAATTAGAAAATGAAAAATTGCGTAATCGTAACTTTGGTGGACGAAAGAAGCATGATGCTTCTTGGATGTATGCTTATAATCAATTTGTTTTTAAATATGAAAGAGGTATGACACTCAAAGAAATAGTTTCAGAGGGGGATATAAGTAGAAGAACTGCCTATCGCTATTTGGCATATTATAAAGAGTTACAGAAAAATATAGTTAAATAAGGAATAGAAAGGCTTTTATGAAAAATAATACTAGAAGGAATGTATCAGTAATACAGGATGTAGATGGTAACAGAATTGTTTTGATTAATGATATTATATTTAAGGGAAGACGTTCTATAGAATGGGAGGATGTTGAAAATTATTTAAAACGTTATGTTGGTGAAATATATTCTGTAGCTGAAGATTGTGAATTAATTTATATAGGTTCAGAGCTTCCAAGTGAATATTCTGGATCTGTATATACAAAAATGTTAAAAGGAACGGATGCTAAAGCTAAAGCTAATGCTGCACAAGCTATTCCAGAAATGATTGAAATAGCTACGAATAGAATTTATGAGAAAAATCATAAAGCGAAGCATGAAAGAAATGCAAAAAATGGATGGTATCGTTATGATACAAGATTTGCTTTACCTGTATACGGAGTTGATGGTGATATAGAAAGATTTAATATATTTCGGGCGAGACTTCTTATTAGACATTCTTCCAGTGGGAAGAAATATCTCTATGATATTTTGGAAATAAAAAAAGAAACAGGCAAGTCCTGTCAGACAAAAGTCCTACCCGGTGAAAACCCATTTCTTGATTAGGACGATAACAAAATATGTTATTGTTGTCAAGAAGAATATATAATTAAACAGATGCCGAGCCATCTGTTTTTTTGTTTTTCTGTTCAGAGGGATAAGAGTATGGTATATTTTATTGGTAGTGATAATTATGGGACAGGGGATAAAATATGGGTATTTTTTCGTTTCATAAAAAGAATGTTCAGAAAAGAATCGAGTTTGATCCGAATAGCCAGTATGCAGTTATAAGAAGCTCTATCTGTACTGGTGAGAAGGTTGCTGGGTTCAAGAATAAAACGGATGGTCATTTTGTTGATGTAATGGTGATTCAATCACCAGAGGATGAAGAGTATTTTAAAGAGTTATACGGGATAGATAAGATAAAAACTGAGTATTAGTTTTGAAAGGATGAGTTTTTAAGATGTTTTGTATAGATGTTTTAGATACGGCAGTAAGTTTTAACGGGCAGGTTGTGCCATTTCCTATGTCTTATGAGGATATAAGAGCGGTGCTTGGTGATGCTAGAGTTGTTAATGATAGTGATGAGGATAGAACTCATACAACTTATTATTATGATGATTTAGGAATTGAGTTTGATGGTTCTCCCTTATATCTAAGTAATCTGAGAAAGAAAAAGGCTTATAAGGATAATGATCATAATATTGTTGGAATTTCTTTATATGTGACTGGAAATGAATTATATGGTTTTAAGGATGGTAAGTGTAAAAAGAATTATGAGGGTAATCTGACTGTTTTAGGTAAGCAGATTGATAGAGATATGACTTGGAAAGATATATTAGGTTATGGATGTCAGCCTGTTCTAGATGAAAAGAGTAAAAATAAGAAGTATATTCAGGTGAAGACGACTATAGTTACTGAGGATGAAAAGCCTTTTTATGACGGTGATGTACTCTTAAAGGATGTTATGATTTCATTTTATCCTGAAAGACCAAAGTTAAAAGTGAATTATGATATTGTTGTTCCTGATGAAGAGTGTCTGGTGTTTGATACCTTCAACTTTAAGCTGGCTGTTATAAATGAACTGATGTACAACCAGGAAGTGTTAAAGCCATATTTTGATATTTATGATTATATGGCATTTAAGAAAGGGCATTGGAATCTTGAAACGGATAAGAATGTAAGGGCTGCTGTTAATTACTTTAAGGAACTGCCTATACCAGTTAGTCTTGCAGATTATGTGACTGAGATTAACATGGATGGAGCAGATGATATCTATATGAATATAGCTCCGGAATGGGATGGAAGAGATGAAAGATTCGATTTCAATAAGCTTACCGAGGTTGAATTAAAGCAGTTTAAGAATCTTAAAAAGATGACCATATTTGGCAATGATAAAGATGCAGACAAACTGCGAAAAGTCTGTGATCCGCTTGGGATTGAAGTTGAACCGTTAGCTAGTATTGGATAGTGCATCATAGAGACGTGTATTAAAGGGTTAGTTTTATAGGGGGTGTAACATGAGATGGGTTTTATTTGGGTTTTATGTTGTATTAACGTTTTCATTACCGGTGATTGTGAATGTTTTATCGCGGAGGAGTCTTGTAAAATCTGGAAAGGTTAAGGATAACAGAACTTGTAAAAGTAGGACGCAGGCGAGGATTCTTTCGACTGAAGCGACTGGACGTATTGATCGTGATACTGGAAGAGGTATATATACTTCTGCACATTACGAATTTTTTGTTAATGGAGTTCGTTATACTGGTTATGACCAGATATATGGAAATCCGTTTAATACTCAGACGGTTATTGTGTATTATGATCCAAGGGATCCCAATAACAACTGTACCAAGTTTGGTAAGGGACAGGATAACGGCACCAATTATCTTATTGCTTTAGGGATAGTCTTTGGCATTATTGCAGTTATTATTCTCTTTTTTATATCTATAATGATGTTGTTAAAATTATATGGGTGATTACAACATTAAAAGGAGAGGGTGCGTATGGCTGTAATTCATATGATCACACTTAGTCCAGAGGTTGCAAATGGCATCATGAGCAGGAAGTATAGCGAAGCACAGCTGGGGCAGATGTATGATTCTTAACCTGGTATCTTACTTTGGGATCAGTTAAGCTAAAATGGAATAGTCTGATAAAGGAATATTACCCTTTATGCTATGAGAAGTATAAATTGTAATAAATGTAGCTGTATTTGCGTTATCTGTATTTGAATATATACATATGTATGACATTATGCTATCATTCGATATAGGGAGGGGGACTATATGAATAGACAAACAAAAGCTAAGGTTATGATTGCTGTTTCGGTATTTCTAATACTTGTATCATCTATTATGTTTTATATGATTCTTGGAGAAGCGATATCATTTAGATGTATGTTCTTATACTTGATCATCATACCAGTGTTAGTAACGTGTATTGCGTATGTGATATATTATTTTGTCGAATGGCTTAGAGAAAAAGATTCGTTTTTTGTTGTTCCGCTTGTATGTTTTTCGGTAACGATAATAACTCTGTTGATCGGATTAATAAGTTATATAAATGATCATAATTTTATATTGAGAGGACTCGGGGCTCAGATGCTTTGGTTTTTTGTTTCACTTCCTTCATTTGTTGCTTGTATTATTCAAATAATAGTCTTTCATGTTAAGGCTAAAAATTCAAAAAAATAGTATGTATGCCACCAAGATTATTCTTGGTGGTTTTTTATTTGACGCGCATCAAATAACTTGATTTTCATAGTAGATGTTGCATTATGTGTTCCTGTTTTTGTATTATCTGTATAGAGGTATAGAAAAGAAAAATAAGTTCCTTTATGATGGCTGTAATAGGAGGAACTTGCTATATGAAAAAACGTAAATTTATCTCGGTATTTATTGTTTCTATAGTTTTGATTTTTGCTTGTATTCAGAATGTTTTTGCAATGAGACAGGATTCACCTGAATCAAATGGCATCGAAACGCTTATACAGGATTTTAAGAACGACACAAGTTGTGAAGAAGTGAGTGTTGTTATTTATGATAAAGGTGATGTCACATATTATGGTGATGGAGGAGCTCTTTATCAGATAGGTTCTATGACAAAGACATTTACTGGTCTTGCAGTACAGAAGCTGATAACTGAAGGGCGTGTTGATGAGGATATGGCGATAGCCAGCTATATTCCTGGTTTTGAGGCCTATTATGATGGTGAGCTTGCAGAAATTACTGTAAGAAATCTGCTTGAACAAAAGAGTGGGTTTACAAATAGTGAGAAGGATTATCCAAGTGCTGAAGAAGGGGTGACTCTTTCTGAATGGGCCGATGGTTTATCGGGATGTTCGCTCAGCAGTAAGCCTGGAACAGAGTATGCATATTCAAATGTGAATTATAATCTTCTTGGACTGATCATAGAGAATGTTACTGGAAAGTCCTACAAGGATTATATGGAGCAGGAGATACTTATTCCGCTGGGGCTTGCGAATACATTTGTCGGTACCCCGACAGATGGTCGAATCATAGAAGGAACAAGGCTTGGATATCGTCATGTGTTTAATTATCCTATGACTGTAAAGGAAGCGCGTATTCCTGCAGGATATTTTTATTCCAATACTGAGGATATGGGGCGCTGGATAGCGATATGGACAGATGATGGAGTAGAAGACAGTGTTGTACCTGAGGAACTAAGAGAACCTTTAGCGAAGGTCAAAGAGACCTTTAAAAATGAAGGGGATTATTATTCCGGTTGGGAACTGTTTGCAGATGGTGTTATAGGTCATTCAGGAGGTACACCTCAGTATTCTTCGAGAATTGTATTTGATGAAACAAAGAATATTGGAGTTTGCGTGCTTTGCAATCTAAATGTAGCCGCAACTACTGACAGCCTTTGTAATAATATTTATGATATTTTAGCGGGAAAAGGTTCGGGTGAACTGGCAACTGATATATGGACTATCTTTGATAAGATATTCATTAGTGTTACAATAGTTGGGGGTATCCTTTTAATAGTACTTCTCGCTTTAAAGAAGAGAGCAGTGATACTGATTCTTGGAGCTTTTCTATTGCTTCTTCTGGTGTTAGTACTTGTTCTATTCCCTATAATTTTTAGGGCTGGAATGATGGAGATAATGTTCATCTGGGCTCCGCTCAGTCTTACTGGTGGGCTTCTAATACTTATGATAGATACTTTTGTTGCTATTATTAAACTTATGATAAGGAAAAAGAATGCAGATTATAACAAGGCAGATTAAAGAAAAGCCGCTAACAGTTATAATTGAATATCCTGAATTAAATGATTCAGTATCGAATCTTTTAAAAAAGATTAAAAGTCTGGACGTGGAATTCAGTGCGAATCTAGATGGTCGTCAGGTGAAGATCGGTCTTTCGGATGTGTATTATATTGAGAATGTTGAAAGAAAACTCTTTATATACACTGCGAAAGAGGTGTACCGTCTCGATGCTACTATGGCGGAGATTGATGATATGGCTATTGATACGGATCTCGTTAGGATTTCCAGAACATGCATTATGAATACAGACCATTTGAAGGAAATCAGGCAGGTTAAAAATAGTCACCTTGAGGCGGTGCTTGATAATGATGAGATGCTTATTGTTTCCAGAAAGTATTTGAAGGATATAAAGAAGGCTTTTCAAAAGGGGTTAGTATGAAGAAGATATTGAAAGATACATTATTATTAGCGTCGCTAATGATTCTGGTAGTATTTATAATCTCAATATTTTGGGTCGGAATTACCGAAGAGATAGGGCTGGTTCTGAAGCTGTTTGGGCTTGCATTTGTCTTATCCATTGTAAATTATCTTTTAGATGAATACTTATCGCTATCTATAATTATGAGTTACATAGTTAAATATTTTGCGATAACAGGTATTGTAATGCTTTTCGGGTTTATAGTAAGATGGTTTTATCCAAGTAATTTTTGGATGGCATTTATCTATGTAGGTGTTGTAATGGTTTTGGCATATTCTATAGATAGTTTCAGAATCAAAAAAGACTTAGAGTTTATTAATAAAAAAATTGCTGACAGATCAATACTGGATAAAGAAAACTGATAAATTCTTGCGGGTTACAGTGAGGTATTATATATGGGGTACAATTTCTTTCTGAATAAACAGATTCCTGAAATGTTTATTCAAAAGCTGCATATTTTTAAAAATTCGCTGGGAAATGCTATAGAGACTGGGCAGAATATTCCATTTGCAGACAGCGATATTACTTATCTTATGAGACTTCAGCGTAACAGGATTAATAGCAAAGGAGTCGATCTGGATTACAACATCTATTCCAGAGGTAAAGATCTTGATCACTTTACTCTTGGCAGCAGTTGGAAGGATGCACATTATGAGAGTTCTGTGTGTTTTAATCGCTGCGGTATAAAGCGTATTGTAAGAAAAGATGGTAAAACCGCATTTCGTGACGATAGAAAAAGCGTTATATATGAGACGGTAACGGATGTAATGAATGGCGCTCACCCAGATAATGATCCTTTCAGTTGTCCAAACTGTGGAGCAGTATCAACAGTGGCAGGGCTACAAAACGGATGTTCTTATTGTGGAACCCGTTTTCGTATGGACGAGCTTTTTCCAAAGATCACATCTTATTATTTCCTGGATGATGCGGGATTAACTAAAAAAGAATTTGCTAAAATGTATTTCATATGTTATCTGATTACAGTGGTTTCGATATATCTTACTGGATGTATCCTCAGGTGGGATGCTTATTCACCTTTATTTTTGATGACGCATCCGACTAAATTGATTGGTACCTTTCTTGCGATTGTTTTCGGTAGTATTCCAGCGGGATATATTCTGTTGACGTATGTGCTGATTATTCGATTTATTATAAAGACTGTATCAGCAGCCGGAAAGATGGGAACCGCTGGTTCTAGGGCTCAATTTGAAGCGAGAATGAAGAGAATCAGTCCTGAGTTTTCTTTTGAGTATTTTACAAGCAAGGCTATATCACTAATTAAAACTGCTATCTTTTCTGATAACGAGCAGGAGCTTATGTTCTATGAGGGACAGCCTTTAGATCCTCGAATGAAGGATATTATTGATCTGAATTATGGTGGAGCACTGGGATGTCAGAGGGTTATAGATGAAGGAAACTTCGTGACGGTTGTGACTAAAGCATATTTTGATATTCTCTATGCTAGTGAAAATAAGGTTTATTATAAATCACAGGCATTCACTGCTACATTTAGAAGACGAACAGATATACCTGTGAATTTTAACTTTTCTATGACGAGAATTGCCTGCCCATCATGTGGTGCCAGCTTTGATGCAACAAAAATCAAAAACTGCCCATATTGCGGAAATCAGTATAATATGATCTCCGACGACTGGGCATTGATTGAACTGAAATATAATTAAAAATATTAGTATCAGAATAAAACTAAGTGTAAGATTTATCTTTCGTCCAGTACCTGAAAGATAAGGAATTTCAGATAATATGAAACTTCGTCACCTGCCCAGAGGATTGGATGATCCTTGGCCTGGGTACGGAATTCTATCTGTCTAAGTTTTTTATGTGCAGCCTTTGCAGCCTGGGCGATTACTTCTGAGAAGAGCTCCTGATCCATGAAGTGGGAGCATGAGCAGGTTGCAAAGTATCCACCTGATTTAACAAGCTTAAGTCCGCGAATGTTTATCTCTCGATAACCTTTCGCGGCTTTTTTTATTGTTTCTCTGGATTTTGTAAAAGCTGGAGGGTCCAGGATTACAAAGTCATATTGTCTTCCTTCTTCAACGTATCTAGGAAGCAGATCCAGTACATCATCACAGGTGAATGTCATTCTATCCGTAACGTTGTTAAGCATGGCATTTCTCTTTGCCTCTTCGATAGCAAGGTCAGAAACATCTACAGCTTCAACATTTGATGCGCCACCTACAGCAGCATTCAGGGCGAAAGATCCTGTGTGTGTAAAGCAGTCAAGAACGGAGAGTGGCTTAGTGCCTCCCTCACTTAGTCTCTGGCAAAGCTCCTGAACGGCCATTCTGTTACCTTTCTGGTCCAGGAAGAATCCAGTTTTTTGTCCATTTACTATATCTACATTAAACTTAACGCCGTTCTCAGTGATCTGAACGGAAGTATCAAAATTATCGCCAATAAAGCCTTTGCGGCGTTCCATACCTTCCTTGAGACGAACCTTGGCGTCACTTCTTTCATATACGCCGCGGATCTTTATACCGTCTTCAAGAAGTATCTCTTTGAGTATATCTACGATTCTTTCTTTAAGAATATCGATACCAAGAGCAAGGGATTCAACAACAAGTACATCCTCGTACTTATCTATAACAAGTCCAGGAAGAAAGTCAGCTTCACCAAAGATAACTCTGCATGATGAAGTATCGATAACAGCTTTTCTATATTCCCATGCGTTCTTTACACGGTTATAGAGGAAATCATCATTCATTTCTGCGTTTGCGTCTCGAGTGAGCATACGGATCTCAATCTTGGACTTGGTGTTAATAAATCCCCAGCCCATAGGATAGCCGTCGAAATCTTCAACTCGGAGGACATTTCCATTCTGGAAATCGCCATCTATGTTCGCAATCTCGTTATCATATATCCAGCTGCCACCAGCCTTCAGGGTTCGGCCTTCGACCTTCTTCAGAGTAACTACAGCTGAGCTTACATTTGACTTTAATATATCCATAATAAACCTGCCTTAATATCGTTTTTACATTACATGCGATTCGCTAATAGTATGGAGTTGGGGCGCGGGTTTGTCAAGTGAGTAAAAATACTTGATAAATCGTGGTATTTATATATGATTATATGTGTTATTAAACTACTAGTATTATGGTTGGAGTTTAGATTTGGAAGAAAAGAAGCATAAGAGAAGAGTTCATTATTCTGGGAAGTATCCTAAGAAGTTTGAAGAGAAGTATAAGGAGCATAGTCCTGAGAAGTATCAGGATATTGTAGAACACGTTATTGCAAAGGGTTCTACTCCTGCGGGCATGCATATATCTATTATGGTAAAGGAAATCCTGGATTTTCTTCAAATTAAGCCAGGACAGCAGGGACTTGACTGTACCCTTGGGTATGGCGGTCATACCAGAAAGATGCTGGAGTGCCTTCAAGGAGAGGGATGCATCTATGGACTGGATGTGGATCCTATAGAATCTGAGAAGACTGTGGCAAGGCTCCGTGATGCGGGCTTCGGAGATGATATATTCCATTTCCGTCTTATTAATTTTGCAAATATTGACAAGGTTGCTGAGGAGGCTGGCAAGTTTGATTTTGTACTGGCGGATCTTGGCGTATCATCTATGCAGATCGATAACCCAGAGAGGGGCTTCTCTTATAAGATAGATGGACCACTCGATCTGAGGCTTGATCCTGAGCATGGAGAGTCTGCAGCTGAGAGACTGCATAATGTTACACGGGATGAGTTTGTGGGTATGCTTATAGAGAATTCGGATGAGCCTTACGCTGAGGAGATAGCTGATAAGGTCTTTAACCTTATGAGAAAGGGTAAGCCTATGAATACCACTACAGAGCTGAGACAGACTATTGAAGATGCTCTGTGGAAGCTTCCTAAGGATGAGAAGGATCAGGCTGTAAAGAAGAGCTGTGCCAGAGTATTTCAGGCTCTTAGAATTGATGTGAATAGTGAGTTTGAGGTGCTGTATTCATTTCTGGAGAAGCTGCCTGGTATATTAAATCCTGGTGGAAGAGTAGCAATACTTACGTTCCATTCTGGAGAGGACCGTCTTGTTAAGAAGGCTTTTAAGGAACTGAAAAAGACAGGGGTATTCAGTGAGATTTCTGCTGATGTTATAAGACCTTCTTCAGAGGAGTGCAGGATCAATCCAAGAAGTAAGTCAACAAAGATGAGATGGGCAATAAAGTCTAACAATCTGTAAATGTAATTAGCAAATGGTTTGTAAAAGGATTGTATAAAGCCGTCCAAAGGAATATAATAGAGAAGATTTTTTTGCAAGGGAGATGTAAAAATGAAACTTGGAATTATTGGTGCCGGAAATATGGCAAGTGCCATCATCGGTGGTATTGTTAAAAAAGGAATTATTGCAGGACAGGAAATCATCTGTTCATCACCAGTTGATGCAGAAAGAGAAAAAGCTGAGAAGTCATTTGGAATTAATGTGACAGCTGATAATAAGGAAGTTGTTATAAGCTCTGAGATAGTACTTCTTGCTGTAAAGCCTCAGGTTATTCCTGTTGTTGCTGCAGAGATAAAGGATGTGCTTAAGGATGACCAGCTTATCATATCTATCGTTGCTGGTAAGTCTATAGCATGGTACAACGAAGCTTTTGGCAGAGAACTTAAGATTATAAGAACTATGCCTAACACACCTGCTCTTGTTGGTGAGGGAATGACAGGCGTCAGCCCAGCTCCAACTGTAAGTGAGGAGGAGACGCAGAAGGCATTAGAAATCCTTTCATCATTTGGTGAGGCTGAGGTTGTTCCTGAGAATCTTATGGACAGTGTTGTTGCTGTTTCAGGAAGCTCACCTGCTTATGTATTTATGATGATCGAGGCTATGGCTGATGGAGCTGTTAAGCTTGGAATGCCTAGAGCTAAGGCATATAAGTTTGCTGCACAGGCTGTACTTGGAAGTGCTAAGATGGTGCTTGAGACAGGAAAGCATCCAGGAGAACTGAAGGATATGGTATGTTCACCTGCAGGTACAACTATCGAAGCAGTAAAGGTGCTGGAGCAGGAAGGCTTCAGAGCTAGTCTTATCGATGCTATGGAGGCTTGCGCTGATATCTCTAAGAGACTGTAAGCCTATTTTGATAAACATGTGAACGATTTAAAAAGCAGTGATTTTCACTGCTTTTTTTGTTATAATAGGGAATGTTGTAGAAGTATTTATTTGGGGAAATTACTATGATCAAAAGTATATTTAGACAAATGTCATCTGAAGAGATGAATATCGAAGGTATCGATGATATCAAGATGATTCATATCTATGATCTGACGGGGGCGGCTAGTCCTGATGGAAAGTATGGTGTAACAGCTGTACTTGTAAATTATGGTGAGAATGAACAGCTTAACTATACTGAGAATGATCACTGCTTTACTAAGTTTGTGAATAAGATCATTGAAGCTTATAACACCTGCAGTGATAAGACTTCGGTTATCATGGATGATACCACCCGCCGCATTATGGAGGCAGGTGAGGTTCCAAGACATGAATCCATACTTAGTAAGTATTATGATTCTGAGAAGCTGGAATTGCCTGTTCTTGTTAATGTTTCAACTCTAAGTAAACGTTATGAACCGCTTATTGAGTATCTTGTGGTCGGACTTTATAAGACTATGGGAACTGATGTAGAAGTAATAGATAGAAAGAGCGGATGGCGAGGATCAGGAAGAGTGATCCTTCGTGTAGGAAACGTTAATCGTACTACCTATTTCAAGGTATTTGAACTCAGCGACAACACATTTTCTATAAAGCTTAACGGCTTTATGGTTGATAACGGGGATCTTCTCATCAATGTTTCTTTACATGATGATGTATTATCCATAAATTATTATTCTGAATCTGCTGTGATAGAGGGAAGCGGTTCTTTTAAATTTGGAAAAGATAGTCTTCGGGAAATGCAACAGATAAAGAAAAATAACGAACAAATATTTTATGATGTAAATAATTATGAGAATACATTTGATGCTGAGTCAAGTCTCTCGGATGAGGTATCAGTTCTCTTAATGGGATTGCTTCCAGAGGGACTTCGACCATGTGCAGTATATAACATGCCATTTGGCATGAAATATATCCTGTATGATATTGAAGAGTCTTCTGATTCAGTTGAGGTAGAGACCTTCTGTGGCGTATTTTTATGGCCTGATGCTGCGTGTGCTGATATAAGCGGCTGGACCATGATAAAGAGCATAGAGTCCGGGCTTACGATCAAAAATGAAGCCTTCAGACTGCTGAATATAAGCGATAATAAAGAGTTTATACAGACTGCGTTCCTTGAGGGTACAGGAAGCAGATATAAAGAGGAACTTGAAGGTAAGTTTGTTATTAGCAAGCTAGAAATATAAGAAGGATATATAAGGGAAAACGATTATGGGAATATTTTCAATACTTGAAAAAGATGAAGATAATGAATTAATTAATAACGTTGAAGCTGTGCTTCGTACACATTATAGTGCTGATGCCAAGGAGTTTCTTAGCAGATATACATATCTTAAGAGCCATCCAGAAAGTAGAGTTATCGAGCCATTTGGCCTATATGCTTCAGCTGTTAATATGATGATCGGAAGCTCATCTGTTTCGCCAGAAAAATATACTGAAACAATGAGCTACGGTGAAAAGGTTTATAAGGTAATGTTTCCTTACGAGGAAAAGACTCCTGGATTTGAGGACCTGAGTACGGTCTTTATTGAGATGTTTAATAAGGGCGGAATTGTTTCTCAAAGAAATTTTGATGAATATATATATGACCTTTTCAGCGATAAGCTTAACTACGTGAAATGGGCTAAGAACATTATCGGGAATCCGCAGGATGGTGCGATTGAAGGATTCGTCAGACCTTATAGTATTGAGGCGAGAGCATACTTCCTTGATGAGGACTGTTTTACTGCAAATCTTACCGATGTAACACTTAAGGTTCTGAAGACAGCAGACAGGCAGGCTGTTATCGATGAGGAGCTGGAGAAGCTTCGCCGTATGTCTGGTATATACGATGTAAATGAAGCAGCTCTCCTGGATGCAGTAAGAAAGATTCAGATGGCTCAGGTTCTTCATGAAAGAGTGACTGAGCTTGTTAAGGTGGTTGAGGAAAGAGTAGGTATACTTGATGCAACCTCAAGAAACTCTATACAGGAAGTTAAGACCAGCTGTGATGATGAGGTCAAAAAGGCTAAGTATGAACTTAGTATTATAGATGAGAAGCTGAAGGCTGCATATGAAGAGTGCGTTGCCCAGCAGAAGCAGGTTGTTCTTTATGAAAAGAAGAAACTGATCGATGAGGTATATGCTGAGGCTGAGGAGCGCCTCAGTCAGCTCAAGGCTGCTGCTGAAAAGACTATTAATACTGTAAAGCTGGAGATGCCTGAAGGTATCACTGAACTTCAGTTGGAGGCCGCAAAGCAGAATACAGAAATCAAGGTAAAAGCCACAGGAGCTGGGGTTAAGACGGCCACAGGGGCTGCAAAGGTAACTCCTGATTATAACAATACTATACTTGATGCATCTGCATACCTGAGTCAGTCTAATGAATATGCTGAGGTCTATGAGCCTCAGATCATGGCAAGTGATAATGATGTAGAGATACCTGATATTAATCCTTTACTGGATGAGAGAAAGTCATTTTCTGAGAGATATCAGGAGGCCATGGATAAGAAAGCATATATGACTGCCATGGGAGAACATTTCCATCAGATGTTTGATGACGTGCTTATAGCTGTTATGGAAAATGCTAATCCTTACTTAATAGGTCCTTCTGGATGCGGTAAGACCTATATGGTTTCTCAGATAGCCAAGATTCTGGGAATGGACTTTATCGATATCGGATATATAAATGAGGAATACGATATCCTTGGATTCCAGACAGCTGATGGTGGTTACAGCAGACCTAACTTCTATAGATGCTACAAGTATGGAAAGATTGCCTTCTGCGACGAGCTGGATAATGGTAACAGCAGAGCAACTGTAAAGCTGAATTCATTTCTTTCGAATCTGAAGGATGCCAGCTACAATTTCCCTAATGGTGAAAATGTAAGACGCCATCCGAACTTCCGTATTATCGGCGCTGGTAATACAGACGGAAATGGGGCTGACAGCAATTACAACTCCAGAGAGAAGATTGAGGAGTCTGTACAGCAGAGATTTACTCCAATCTATGTTGGTTACGATAATGAAGTAGAGAAGAAGATACTGGCTGACTATCCTGACTGGTATTCATTCCTGGTACTGTTCAGAATGGCAACAGACGAATGGGGCAGAAAGAATTATGGAGATGCTCCTGGTATCATAACTACTCGTGATGCTACACGTATCAAGAAGTACAGAGATAACAACAGCTTTGATATGAATAAGATTCTCGAGTATGAGTTTATTCAGACAAAGGATATAACTTATCTTGCATTTATTGAGGATCATATGAGACAGAACATAATGAATTACGGAAATGCAGAAGAAATCTTTAGAGCATTCTGTGCGAAAGTAGATTCAAGAAGGGGTTAATATATGAATGGTACAGGGGTGAGCCCTGAAGAATGCAAATACCTGGAGATTATAGAGGGTAATAATCTAACTGAATATAAGATGTATTTCAGGTCCATAGGTGAAGTTCAGAGTTTTCTTCGTACTGATCCTGATATTAATTCTGAAATCTTCTACGAACAGAAGAGTAAGACCTCCAGTGAGGATTTTGCCGGAGCGCCTCTTGATATAGCTATTAATTATTGCATAGGTGGTTATAGTGAGAACTATGATCAGTTTCTGAAACTCTCAAGACAGCTTGAACAGGTCAACAAGAAAAAGGCTAAGGTGAGACAGACCACCACATCCTTTGTGGGACAGAGGCCTAACGTACCTGCTTATATTGCTGGGGCGCCTAAGAACATGTACAGGCTGGAACGAACAGAAGAGAAGAAGCTGAAGAGGATATGGATGAAGGTTACCTATGAGTCAGCTACTACTGAGGAACAGATAAGAAACAGAGGAATCATAGCTCTTAATCTTATCAATCTTCTGGAAATGAATAACTACCTGGTAGACTTCAGACTCTTCGAGGTTTGTAACGTGGACTCTGAGGTATTCAGATGCGAAGTGGATCTGAAGAGACCTGGACAAAGGCTTCATCCTAGACTTTGCTATTATCCAATGTGCGGAAAGGCATTTGTTCGCAGGGTCTTATGCAGAATAAAGGAATCGATGCCATTTAAATGTGGTTGGGGCCTTAGCTACGGTGTAGTTATGAATGAGCAGTACACTCGTATGATCATGGATATTCAGGACAGGGATATCTATATAGGTTCTCCAAGTGAGATGAATATTAAAGGGCTGAATATTTACGAGGATGCGGATGCATTCTTAGAGAAGTTAGATTTAGGGGACAAGATCGTACTTCCTTCATATAGGGAAGAGGGAGTACAGATTTCTGTTGGAGGTTGATTATGGATGATTTAGCTTTGCTAAGAGAACTGTCAGATAATCCGGAGCTTTATCTGGAGGATGAGGACAGGGAGTTATTACAGACAAATAAAGATCTTATAGATGTGAGCAAGGCCAACAGCATTACGATGTATGGATCAGATATCCAGAAGAAGATGGCTGATCTCTCTGAGATGATGATCAAGAGTATCGGGGAAACAAAGGTTGACGAGATAAGTGAGACTATTGATCAGACTGTGGAATATCTTTCTGAGACTGATGACAAGGATGTAAAGAAAAGTGTGCTTCCGTGGAAGAAGAAGGATAAGTCACTTACACTTCAGAACAAGTATGATATTATTTCACAGAATGTTGAGAAGATAGAGAGTTCACTTCAGGCTCATCAGGTCCGTCTTATGAAGGATACGGCAATGCTGGACCAGATATATAAGATGAATCAGGAGTATTTCCGTCTTGTTAATCTGAAGATCGCTGCGGCAAAGGATAAGCTTGAACAGCTGAGAATGGGACAGTACCCAGCTGACTGTGCTGATATCATGCCTGATATTATGGACAGACTGGAGAGAAAGATCGTGGAGCTAGAGACCACCAGAACAATCTCAATCCAGCAGGCACCACAGATCAGAATGCTGCAGGCAAATGCGGCTGCCATGGCGGACAAACTTCAGTCCACACTGTATACAGTTATTCCTCTATGGAAGAACCAGATTGTGATTGCATTTGGCACCGAGCATACAAGAGCTGCTATAGCTACTGATAAGAAGCTGACGGATATGTCGAACCAGCTTTTGATCAAGAATGCGCAGAATCTGAAGATGCTGACTATAGAGACTCAGAAGGCCAGTGATGAGAATACTATCGATCCAAAGGCGCTGGGTGAGGCCAACAGGATTCTTATTGAGAGTTTGGATGATATCACCAAGATTCAGCAGGAAGGAAAGCTGAAGAGATATCAGGCGGAGCAGGAGCTGGCCAAGATCGATGAAGAGATGAAGGGAAGGCTTTATCTTGCTTCGGTTGAGTCGAAGTCCTAATTTTGGCTGTATTGAGGTAAATAGTTTGAATTAGTTTTTGGTTTACATAAGTTTACATAAAACAGGCTGTTTTTGTGAGTTGTTATAAAGACAGGCTGTTTTTCTTTTGTGTGAGATAGCATTTGGCTTTGATACAATGCGGATACAATGTAGTTATAGTATGAGACGATAGAAATACCAGAGTGGTTGAAAGGTATGGTGAAAGTTATGAAGAGAGTTATGAAAAAATCTATGAAGAAGTTGCTGGGGATGTCCTGCGCAGCGTTGTATGTATTATCGATGGGCTTTGGTAATACGACAGGAGTATCGGATGTATATGCTGACGGGGATAAGATCCTTATTGAACAGCAGGCAGAGGACATTAATGTTATACCTGATACGTATAATACAGGTGTTGATAGTTCAGTCAGCTTTACAAAGTACGTGGGAGTTGATGCGAAGGACGCTGATATAAAGGTTTGTACTCCTATAATTGCAACTTCCGGTTCTAATACATATGAAATCGGGATAAAGAAAAGTAATGGAGATTACGTTATAGATTTTGGCGCTAAGCAGAATGCTAATCTCCCAGAACGTATAGAGGTCACAAATTATGATTTCACTGACTTTTATTTTAGAACCAGCAGAGAAGATTTTGTTACTACTAAGAAAACTATAGTTTTTAAAAACTGTATTATTTACAGATTTTCAAGGGATAAGTTTGACAGGAATATAACATATGAGTTTTATAACTGTACTATCCGTCGTTATGAAGGAAGTAATGCCTTGTTTAGAAACTGCTTCTTCGGTGGAAGCACATCAGATCCGCTAGTTCCATTTAGAAATATAGATGTAAAAGACTGTTTCTTTGGAAATCTTAATCATCCGAGTACTGACCCTACTCATATCGACTGTACTCAGATGTATGGTCATAAGTATTTTGATAAGGCGACTCAGACAAATAAAACCCTTGATGTAGAAAACGTTAAGTATAAGAATTGCAGATTTATGGTTCCAAACATTCTTTATGATAATGGTAATCAGGCTACAGTAAATGCATGTATGATGATCCAGCTTGAGTATGCTAGTGGTAATAACATCTCTGTAGAAGACTGTATAATGAACGGTGGTTCTTATACCATATATTGTCAGTCTACTGCTGGTGATATACATATGAATAACGTTAAGCTGATAAATAACCGTGTAGGTGCAGCTACGTCTCACGGAGCAGTATATCCTACAAATATTGATCCAGATGCTGAATTCCAGGGTTTAAGAGGTACGGATTCACTGTATGTCAGCAGCGTATATAAGGAGAATGGTAAAACTTACTTCTACGTGACAAATGATACTCCTCGCGAAAGAAAGCTTAAGGTAATTACATCTAGAGGGGAATATGATTTTACAGTTAAGGCATGTCCAAAAGGTAAGACCGAGGAGAATGAGGATGGATTCCATTGTTCTTACAGTGATTTCCCTATAGATGTTGTTGAAACAATAAATGAAGATTGTTCATATGCTGTATGTCTTGATGTTACAGATGATAATAACGTAAAACAGATTCGTTTTGTTAATTACGCAGGTTCCCCTGTATATATTGATAAGAGCTATATGGGAACTGGATATAATCAGGATGTGATAGTTAGTGAAGGTCCTCTTGGAACTGATCTTACTTACACGGTAACAAGAACAGCTTCTAATGAATATATTCTTAGAATTTCAGGAAAAGGACAGATGCCTGGATTTAACAAGCTTGATACACCACCTTGGTCTGATTACACAGATTATTTAACTAAGATCATTGTTGAAGATGGCGTAGAGAATATAAGTAGCTTTGTATTCTTTGGAAGTTTTGGAGTAACAGACATAGAGCTACCTGATTCAATTACAATGATTGATAAATATTCTTTTGCAAACTGTGCAAGTATAAAGAAGATCAACATTCCTGCTTCTGTAAAAACTATAGGAGAAAGAGCATTTTTAGGTGCTCAGCTTGTGAATGCTGATGGAACTCTTAAGAAGGAGACATCCAATTCAGGAACAGATTCAGGAGAGGGCGTTGAGAAACCTGATGATTCAAATGTAACTCCTTCAAATGAAAATGACACGAATAACGTGCCTAAGGACGTGAAGGAGAATAACAATAATGATTCTAGCTCTTCTGGTAATGGAACATCAGGTGGAGCGGCCGGTAATGGTGGATCTGGTGATGCTTCTGGTAGTGGAGCGGCTGGTACTGGTGAGGCTGCTCAGGCAGGAACCTCATATTCAAGTGAATGGGTAAATGGCTACTGGTACAACGCTGACGGAAGTCAGACTTATCCAGGTGTAATGGAATGGAAGAGTAATAGCAAGGGCTGGTGGATAGAGGATACTACAGGCTGGTATCCAGTAAGTACATGGCAAAAGATCAACGGCTATTGGTACTATTTTGATTATAATGGATATATGGCATCTAGTGAGTGGGTAGATGGCTACTGGCTTGGCTCAGACGGTGCCTGGGTTTATTCCGAGACAGGTTCCTGGAATTCTGATAAGACAGGCTGGTGGTTCGGTGATACCTCTGGTTGGTATGCTGCAGGACGCTGGCAGAAGATCAACGGCTACTGGTACTATTTCAATTCATCAGGATACATGGTGACCAATAAATACATTGATGGCTATTGGCTGAACGGTAATGGCCAGTATACAGGAAACTAAACAATTCATTTCTAATCCAAATTTTATCCGTCCTTAAGGACTTCTTAATGTAATTCTTTCTATAATTACAAAAAAGTGCAATTGGGGACAGACCTTGGTGCAGCGGGGACGGACCCCACTGCACCATTTCTATTTGGAGGAAGAATGATGAAGTCTAAGGGAAGAAAGGTTCTGGTTGTTATAAGTGTGGTGCTGGTGCTGCTTATTGTGGCGGACTGGGCACTTTCAGTATTTATATATGATCAGAATTTCGATGTGAGATTTACTACAGGAGATTCATACTTATTAAAGGTGGAGGAGTTTGAAGGACTCAGTCGTGAGAAGTATGAATTCACTTCGGATAAGGGCCAGAAGCTTACTGGATATATGTATTCTTCAGGTGATGATGAGAAGAAGGGTATCATAGTACTGGCTCATGGCTTTGGTGGCGGTGGTCACTGTAGTTACATCAGCTGTATCGATCAGTTCGCGAAGCATGGATATCTGGTTTTTGCCTACGATGCTACGGCATGTGATGAGAGTGAGGGCGAAAAGGTTGGCGGACTTCCTCAGGGAGTTATCGATCTGGATAATGCTATATCATTTGTAGAAGGAAATGAGGCATTCCCTAAACTTCCTATAATGCTTTTCGGACACAGCTGGGGTGGCTATAGCGTATGTACAGTGCTGAAGTACCATCCTGAGGTTAAGGCTGTGGTTGCATGCAGTGGCTTTGACTCATCTACAGATTTGATTCAGTCTGCGGGAAGTGAGATGATCGGACCTGGAATCTATGCCATGATGCCATTTTTGAAGCTGCATGAGAGAATGCGATTTGGTGAGAGAGCAAATGATACGGCTATGGAAGGTTTTGCAGCATCAGATGCAGCCGTTATGATCCTACATAGCGAAGATGACACGGTTGTTCCGATACAGTACGGATACGACAAGTATTATGAGCAGTACGACTCAGATAATCGATTCACATTTGTGAGATACGAGGATAGAGGACATACTGTATTTGCGGATCAGACTACTGAATATAGCAATAGAAATGTGGACACCGAGCTTTTTAATAGTATAGCTGAATTTTACGATAGTCATCTTAATTAACATGCTTTAATGAATTTATAATATAGTGTATAATGAACTCCGTTGTTTAAACGGAGTTTATTTATTTTTGGGAGTTTAAAGGATTTATCATGAGGTACAAGAATAAAGAAATCAGAAGTATGTATAGTGTTTCTTTTGTGGCATATATTGTGGGAATGGTTCTTACAATATTGGCACTTATACTTTTGGGCTGTGGGTTTTTCTTTGGTGCTCGAAAGCTTAATGACCAAATGCACTTAGATGAGGCTATGGAGCGTCCGGGAAATTCTGCTGCAAGGGTTGTATACTTTGATATTGTGGAAGAACCTATTAAGGTAGGAGAAGATAGCCACGATACATATTATATGGTTACAGATGGCACTGAATATCGTCTGGTTGTTCTGAAAGATGACGATTTAAGCAAAATCAAGAAGGAACTAGAGAAATCTGTACCATTCAGAGCCTATGGAATGACTCGATATATAGTCGATAATGATACAAATGAAGAAATAGCTAAAAAGGCGTCTGATGTTCTGGGACAGCAGGTCACAGTTTATAACATGGATAAATATTTTGGAGAGGTTTGTTTTACATATTTTAAACTATCCTATAGAGGCGTTCTTTTCCATGGATATTTAGTTAATTTCATATTTGGAATCATGTTTCTGATAATAGGTGGCTTCATGTTTCTAGGAATGCGTTCGGAACTAAAGTCTACTAGAACAGTTAAATCCTTATCAGGAATTACTGCAGATGATATTGATAACGAAGCAAGTAAGCCTGATTCCAAATTTATGGGTCTAAAGGTAATCTTATCTCCAGATATGCTAATTGGACTCACTTATGATTCAAGCCAATATGATTGTAATCAGCAGGTTGCCTTAAGACATAATGAGATAGTACGTGTATATGCATATCATAAGAATGTCATACCAGTTGCTAGTGGAACTCCAAAGGATCGCTATATCATCGAGGCAGAGGCTATAGATGGAAACAGGTATGTTATTTCAAATACTGGAAACGAGTATATTAGTCAATATAGTCGAATGGAATCTGCTGCTGAAATCTTTCAGTGTATTCGTGAGCAGAATCCAGGGGTGATTTTTGAACCTTCTGATGCTAAGTACCAGACTTATCGTTTTTCTTACGTAGTAGAACGTGAAGAGTATGAAGAGGAAGAGTATGAAGAGGAAGAGTATGAAGAGGAAGACCATGAAGAGGTAGAACATGAACTCTCGCCTGAGGCTTTAAGTGACGACGTAAGAGAAGCGGTATGTGATTCCTTCGATCATGGTGAGATTATCAAAAATTTTGAAGATAAAGATGCAATATTCTCACTTAAGATGCAATTTGTAGATAATACTAATTTTGTGGACATTACTACCGGCTATTTTGGAGATAGAGAGAGCGAAGTTGCTCCTAAATTCTATGAATACCTTAAGAAGGAGATAAATATAGGTTGGGATAGTTATTACGACGATGATGAGTATTCCCTTCGATTTAGTGCCGCTGACGACACCATTTAGACCGTTCACACCAGATAGGGTAATATTTTGAATCAAGTGTTGTATTATAACCTCATCGAAAAATGTTTTTTCGAGTGACAACATGTAGTGCGAGTTATTTGATGAGGAGGTAGTAATATGACACTAAGTGACGCGCTTATTTATCTGGGCATTTGTTTTATTGTGCTGGGCATTATGATGATCGCTGCGGCACGTAAATCAAAAAAGAAGGCTTGTGGCAACAGAAAGCTTCTTGAGAGAATTGATTTCTTCAAGAAGAAATGGCAGTCCGAGCATATAGGTCTTCTGCTCACACCGATAGGTATAATCTTGGGGTTGATTGTACTTTGTCTGGTTACAAAACTAAGCGCATTTATGTATCTTGCTGGAGCAGTGCTGATCCTGCTATATGTGTACATCTACAATAAGATGATGGCTTACATTGAGGAGAATGCATTTGACGGTACTGGTCCTGATTTAGATGATAATGATACTAATTTAGATGGTGAAAAATAATATGTGGCCCTTAAGGTTCAGGTTGAATCTTGAGGGCTTTTTTTGTTATTATTGTAGATAGTTTGGTGCAGAAGGGGACAGACCTTGGTGCAACGGGGACGGACCCCACTGCACGAAAGTATTTATAAAGGGGAAAAAGAATATGTGTATTATGGAAAGACCTGAGGTAAAGCTTTTACCTGAGGGTGGTAAGTGCTGGGAACATGTGTATGATGATTTCTATCTGAAGGCGTATATTCCAGCGACAGAGATTAATGGTGAGGTTTTTAACTACGCTTACAGAGCGCCACTGCTTCTCGTTTTCGAGGAGACCAGACAGAGTATGGAAGATGCAATCGACTTTGCTGAGAAGACTGGTCTTGCTAAGATAGCAGCGGATGCAGATGCAAGCGTACTTTTTGTGTATCCTACCTGCGAAGGTGGCTGGACAAATGCAGACCTTTCTGTATATCAGGGAGTTATCAAAGAAGTTAAGCTGGATCCAGTATATAGGGATGGAATAGTAGAGTTTAATAACTTCTTTACTCAGACCTTTGAGGGCTACTTCATCCGTGGGGCTAAGTTCAGAGCTGATGTGTATAGCTACGGTGCTTCAGCTGATTATGCAGCAAAGTATCTTCTGGATACAGTTGAGGGCGAGTTCCTGTGGGGACCAGGGGAAATCACACCTGCTATGGTTTCTATGGAGCGCCTCAGCGTAAAGCCTGAAGTTAAGCGTAAGGATATCCCTGTTATCAGTGTTCAGAATTCAAATGAAATTAACAGTGTGTTTGTTGGAATAAGCGAGAATTTTCTTCTGAAGGATAGTGCTGATTATGTGAAGGATTTCTATGACTTTGTATGGAAGTTTAGAATGTGGTGTGGTCATATCGAGCTTGAACCCGACTTTAAAGAGATGGGCATGATCGAAGAGACTGGCACATTTACTGTAAAGACTTGTAACAGAAATATTGGTCGTTATAAAGAGACTGCTGAGCATCCAGCTGGATACTTTGCTTACTACAATAAGGACCTTTTTGATAAGGGACCTGCAGCTCTTGTGCTTGGGTTCCATGGTGGCGGTGATTCGTCTATGTATCATACATTTGGAACCAAATGGTATGACATCGCACATCGTTATAATTTCCTATATGTCAGTGTTGAGAATCATCATGATCTACCAGCACCAGAGGCTATTCAGATCCTTGATGTACTGAAGGAAAGATACAATATAGATGAGAAGCGCATATATGCTACAGGATTCTCTATGGGTAGCGCTAAGACCTGGGATATGTATCATGAGTATCCAGAGGTGTTTGCGGGATTCATGCCTTGCAGTGCTTTATTCCCAGCGCGTGAGAACCCATTTGGTCTCTCGTGGGGTGATCCTAAGATAAATACTACAGTTTCAGTTCCGATGTTTTATTCGGGCGGCGAGGCGTCACCACTTCCAGAGCTTTCATGTCATGCAGATGGCTCTTTGGAGAGAGTGAAGTATCTTGCAGAGACCAATAAGCTTAAGGCGGATTTTGCCAGCGTGGATTTCATGAAGAAGGAGTCTTGGGAGGATCCAATGTTTGGACTTAAGGGCGACAAGGTGGAGACCTTTTATGATGAGGAGCGCGACAGCGTGCTGACTGCTCGTTACTATGACAGCGAGGATGGCGTGTGTAGAACAGTGCTGGCTTCTGTAAGTGGCCAGGGCCATGAATGTCGTTTCCACAGCTGCGAGACAGCTTGGAAGTTTATATCACAGTTTTCACGAGACTAATGATATGTGGCCTCATTGGCCTTATTCGCCGTAGTCGTAGTACATGATGTCAACGAGCGAGCCGTCCATAGCATTTATTGTTACGCGTGCTGTATAGTCTGTATCAGTTGTATTACCCAATACGAAATTCCAGGCTGGATAATATGTTATATTTGTTAATTCACCATTTGGGAAATACATGTCATAGTCAAGGCTTATGCTTCTAAGTTGAATATTTGTAGGATTGTTGAGTTTACTTAGTTCTAGCTGCTCTTTAATTGCGGTATCAAATGATTTTTTTATGTGTTCGAAATCCTGCAGCTTAACATTTTCTATTACATCAGTAATGTTTTGGGATATTGCTATATCGAAGCCATAAAGACCTTTACTTGTATACTTGATTATCCCCTTGTTTTGGTCATACATTGTGATTGCGTATGGATCTTCTTCGTAATCATTGAAACTATCAATGTAGAAGGCATAACCATCAGTAACATAAGTGGTTTCTTCGACCATTTCTTCTACAGCTTCAGAGTTAATGAAAAAGCTGAAGTTTTTTTCGGTTTGTTGAGTTTGATTATAATCCGAGAATAAATCTTTTTGTTCAGCTAAGTTAATACAATCGATTGAAACTCCCGGTACGCCTGCTTTATAAGTGCTTATATAATCTGTGTTTGAAAACATCAGGACAGAAGAGAAGTTTTCATAGTCTGAAGGATTATCGGTAAGCATCACTGGATTAGCTAACCATACATCATAATTCTCATTGTTCATATTGTAAGAATAAGCATTTTCAGTAACGGTGTATTGTCCGTCAAACATTAATATATTATCAAGTAAATCTTGTGCATCAGATTTGAGTGTTTCAATATCATCCGTGCAGAGATTATCTATATCTAACGGTTCGCCAGCTAGATTAGTGTTTCCTGAAACCATGAGGGTTTTAAAATCATAATCTGGATAATAATCTTTTATGCTCTTTGGATCAAAAAAGATATAACTAGTATCTATTAAACTGTCATATGCTAAAAGAAGGACATATCGAGTGTTTTTATAGTCGCCTTCATACATGTGGATAAAATATTCCTCTTCATCATCTTCAACATTTTTGTCGATCCATTTGTATTCTTCTGAAAATGAAGAATTAATGACAGTAGTATCATCTTCCAATGTAAAAATACGCTTTGAACCATTCATCATATCTTCTTGTATTTGATGCTTATTCTGAATGAAATGGCATTTATAGAGGAGAGTAATATAATCATACTCGTTAGTATATGATATAGATTCTATCTTTTCAGCGGTGTCACCGAAAAGAGCTTTAACAATATCAGCTTCTTTTGATTCCAAGTTATTATGAACTTCAGCATTATAGATATTAAGGCCATCTTGGTCAGGAATAGGAATCTGAAGACTTCCACTAAAATTTGCTTCACCGATTTTGAATTCATTTTTATATGAGACACTTGATCCTAAAACTTCCTGAAGCGTACCTGTAGCACCAGTCGCAATGTATAGGCCATCGGAGGCGGTTGCAGTTGGTGTAGATGAATCATTTATTGCGTTATCGTTGGTCGTGGTGGTTGATTCTTCGTCCATTCCGTAGTCATCTACAGTAGTTGTTTTGTCGCCACATGCTGCCATAGAAAGGCAGAGAGTAGTGGCAAGTGTTGCTGATAAAATCTTCTTAAAATTCATGTTAAATCCCCTGTTTAGTATAAATCGTTGTAGTCGCGGTATTCGATGTCGACGATTGAACCGTCCATAGCGTTTACTACTACAACCGCAGAAAGGTTTGATTCGGTTGTATTATTTATCTCAAAACTCCAGGCTGGAAAATATGTATAGGTTTCTACATTATCTTCATCTGGGTAATATGTAGCATAGTGAAGTCTCATGCCAGAGAGTTTTAAATTGGTAGGGTAGTCAAGCTTGCTAAGATCCAGCATTTCTTTTATCTGAGAATTAAATGATTTAGTGATGTGATCGAAATCCTGGAGCTTAACATTTTCTATTACATCAGTAATGTTTTGGCTGATTGCTATATCTACGCCATAAAATCCTTGGCTGGTGTACTTAATGAGTCCTGTATTCAGGTCGTACATTGTGATTGCCTCTGGATCTTCCTCGTAGTCATTGTAACTATCAATATAGAAGGCATAACCATCAGTCACATAAGTAGTTTCCTCAACCATTTCATCAGCATCACTGGTATTTATAAAATCCATAAATTCTTTTTCTGTTTGTTGGTTGAGATTATAATCCGCAAGCAGATCTTTTTGGTCAGCTACGTTAAGGTGATTTACCGGAAGACCTGGTACACCTGCTTTTATTGAACTTATATAATCTGTATTAGAAAACATAAGAACAGTAGAGGTGTTATCACAGTCAGCAGGTCTATCTGCATAGAATTCAGGATTTGCCATCCGTACATTGTAATCACCATTGATTATTTTGTAGTTAAATGCATTTTCGGTTACGGAATACTGACCGTCAAACATAAGTGTGTTATCAAGAAAATCCTGAGCATCTAATTTTAGTGTTTCGACATCATCAGTGCAGAGATTTTCTATCTCTAATTGTTCTCCAGCTTGATCTTTATCTCCTGAGATCATTAATGTTTTGAAATCATAATCTGGATAATAATCCTTAATACTCTTTGGATCAAAGAAGATATAACTGGTATTAAAATAACTGTCATATGCTAAAAGAAGGACATAAGGACAGTTGTTGTATTCACCTTCATACATGTGAATATAATACACATTTTCGTCGTCATCTTCATTTTTATCGATCCATTTGAATTCTTCTGAAAATGATGAATTAATTACGACGTATTCATTTTCTAGGGTGAAATACTGAGTTCCGTTATCTATCATTTCTTTAACGGACTTATGCTTGCTATGGATGAAATGATATTTATAGAGAAGAGTGATATAGTCATAATCGTTAGTGTATTTTATGGATTCTATCTTTTCAGCGGTGTCACCGAGGAGAGCTTTAACGATAGCATCTTCCTTTTCTTCCAAATTATTATCCATTTCTAGATTATAAACATTAAGCCCATCCTGGTTAGGGATTTCATACTGAAGACTTCCACTAAAATTCGCGTCACCAATCTGGAATTCATCTTTATATTCAACACTTTTTCCCAATACTTCCTGAAGGGTACCTGTGGCACCAGTCGAGATGTAAAGAGCATCAGAAACGGTAGCGGTAGGTGTTGCAGAACTCGATGAATCATTTGATGCTTCATCGGAAGAAGTACTTGTTTTTTCTTCAACTCCATAGTCATCCACAGTAGTTGTCTTGTCGCCACATGCAGCCATAGAAAGGCAGAAAGTAGTGGCAAGAGTTGCTGATAATATCTTCTTAAGTTTCATATAAATTTTCCCCTGTTTATATGTGTGGCAGTTATTAGTTGTCCTGAAGGTAGTCGTTGTAGTCGTAGTATTCGATTCCGATGATTGAACCGTCCATGGCGTTTATACTAACGTAAGCAATTAGATTAGACTCTGTTGAATTGACCAGTTCAAAACTCCAGATTGGAATATAGGCTTCATAATCTGTATTTTCATCTGGGACATATGATGAATAGTTGAGCTCGATTCTATTAAGAACTATATTAGTTGGGTAATTGAGCTCGCTTAGATCTAGCATATCTTTTATCTGAGAATCAAATGAATTCTTGATATGATTGAAATCCTGCAGTTTAACATTTTCTATAACATCTGTAAAATTATCTGATATTTCTATATCAATACTATAAAGTCCTATACTGGTGTATTTAATAATTCCGTTGTTATATTCATGTAAAGTGATTGCATTTGGATCCTCTTCATGTTCTTTAAGTCCATCAATATATAACGCGTAACCATCGGTGGTAAAAGTGGCTTCTTCAATCATTTCGCTGCCCGCTTCCATATAATAGAAAGTCGGAATATCAATTGGAGTTTCCTGAGTTGCATTATAATCCACGAGTAAATCCTTTTGTCCAGATATATTATAATGACATATAGGAAATCCTGTTACACCTGTCGTGATAGTACTTAAATAATCAGTATTTGAAAACATAAGAGACCAAGAAATATCATCATAATCTGAAGGATTATTTGAGGTGTTTCTTCCAAAGGAATCAATATTTGCAAAGATAACAGCATTATCCCAATTATTTAAATTGTATAAATAAGAGTTTTCTGTGATGGAGAACTTTCCGTTCAGCATCAAAAAATTATCAAGTACATTTTGTGCATCTGACTTTAGTGTTTCAATATCATCAGTGCAGTTATTTTCTATTTCTATTGGACTTCCATTTTGATTAATATTTCCGGCAACGATAAGGGTTTTAAAATCGTAATCAGGGAAGTAATCCTTTATACTTTTGGGTTCAAAAAAGATATATCTTTTATCGAATAAAATATCATAGGCTAAGAGAAGAACATATGGGCAGTTATTATAGTCACCTTCATACATATGGATATAGTAGTCTTCACTATCAGTCCATTTAAATGTTTCTGGAAATGATGAATTGATAACAATTGATTCCTTTTCCCATGAAACTGATGTTTGAGCATCTAAAAAATCTAGCCCCTTCTTATGCATGTTATCAATTTCGTAGTATTTATAGAGCAGAGTGATGTAATCGTATTCGTTGGTATATGAAATAGATTCAATCTTCTTTGCTGTGCCACCGAAGAAAGCCTTAACGATAGCGTCTTCGTCTTTTCTTCCGTTATCTGTTGAAATTGTATTATAGACATTAAGTCCATCTTGATCAGGGATTTCATATTGAAGATTTCCGCTAAAATTCGATTCGCCAATTTTGAATTCATTATTATATTCAACCTTTTTTCCAAAGATTTCCTGAAGAGTACCACTAGCAGCAGCAGTTGTGATATATTGAGCATCAGAAATGGTTGCGCTTGGTGAAGAAGATGCGTAGTCTTCAACCTGAGTTGAATCGTTGCCACATGCAGCCATAGAAAGGCATAGAGTTGTGGCAAGAGTTGCTGATAATATCTTCTTTAATTTCATAAAAAATCCCCCTGATATGTATCTCGGCCAATGGCAAATTTAATCAACTTCGGATACATCGTAATATTTGATGTTGATGAACGTGCCGTCGATTGCATTTACGGTTGCGTATGCAAAGAGGTTTCCTTCTGTTGTACTTACAAGCTCTATCATCCAGGCTGGAACTGACTGATATGATTTGTTGTAGTTTTCGCTGTCACTTGCAGAAGCCATTTTTATAGTTTCTTCTTTTGATAAATTAGAGTAATAGCATAGCTGTATATCTGAAATATTAAGAGTAGAAGGGTTTCCAAGTTTATCTAGATCCAGCTGTCCTTCAAGCTGAGCAGGGAGGTTTTCTGCTATCTGGTCAAATGGCATAAGAGATACATTTTCCCTGACGTCAACTACCTTGTCTGAAAGTCGTAGATCGATACTATAAAGGCCACGACTTGTATACTTTATTATTCCTGTATTTGAATCATTAAAAGTTATTGCTGTATCGTCCTCTTCATCATCTGCTTTTAGGCCATCGATATAAAAAGCGTATCCATCAACGGTAAATGTGGTTTCGTCCACATATTTATTCGAGGTGTCAGAAAATAGGAATTCATAGAAATCCTTTTCTTTTCCTGTCTCGGATTCATATTCTTTCTTTATATCTCGTTGTTCGGCTATATTAAAGTAATTAATAGGGACGCCCTTGATACCTTCATGTACTGTGCTTTGATAATCGGTATTGGAAAACATCAAGACTGAAGATGCAGATTCGTAGTATGAAGGTGAAAAGACGAATGAGTCTGTGGTGGCAACCTCAACTACAGGATCAGAATGCAGCATCTTGTATAAAAAAGCATTTTCAGTTACGTTGAACTGTCCCTTAAAGTTTAGTTCATTATCCAGAAGACTCTGTGCATCTTCTTTTAAGGTTTCTTTATCATCATTGCAGAAATTTTCGAGCTCTACGTCAGCTCCTGATGAAGTTTTATCACCAGCAACCAGAACAGTCTTGAAGTCGTAATCAGGGAAATAGTCCTTTATGCTTTTTGGCTCGAAGAAGATATATCTCATGTTTGTGGTGTAATCATAAGCGAGCAGCAGTACGAAACGTGTGTTTTTATAATCGCCTTCATACATATGGATATACATTTTATCGCCATCTGTCCATTTGTATTCTTCGTCAAATGTGGCATCTATTATAGTTCTATCGAAAAGCTGAATATCCATGGTTTCAGAACCGTTGATACTTGCTTTAAAGTAGTCATGTGTGTGAATGATATTTTTATATTTATAAAGAAGACTAATGTAGTCATACTGGTTAGTATATTTAATTGATTCAAGTTTTTCTGCTGAATCACCCAGGAGAGCCTTTACGATTGCATCTTCATCTTTTTTACCGTCGTCGGTTGACTCCATGTTGTAAATGTTCAGTCCTTGTTGATTTGGAATAGCGAAAGATGCATTTCCCTTTATAGTTACACCATCTACAGTAAATTCCTTGTCAAATGAGACTTCCTCGCCTAGCATTTCCTGAAGCGAACCGGCAGCTGGGCCTGACACTGTGTTTGTATCTGAAGATGCAGCGGATGGAGTAGCATTGCCGCTTTCTGTTGTCTGTTCCTGTACGCCGTAGTCATCAACTACAGTTTCATTACCATTTCCGCATGCTGTGGCTCCAAGACAAAGTGTTGAAGCGAGTAGAAGACTAGTTATCTGTTTTGTAAGTTTTGTTTTTCTCATGTTATCCCTCTGTGTATTATTTTTATCTGCCAGGGAGAACCGTCCCCACTGGCAAGTTTAAACATAATATAAAATATAGATGTTTCAAAGTTGTTTCAATCTTTTCCTTATCCCCGTGGTAATGATAATGTTGTGATGAATCAAAAATGAATCAATATTGTGTCCAAACGGTGGAGTTTCGTGACATTTGTCATCTATATATATTACTTCGCTCACTATTAAAACACTAAGTTGTTAAGTATATTAATAATGTAAGTAGATGAATGAGTCACTTTGGCTCAAAGCTGAATCGACTCATTTTAAAAGGAGAAAATATATGAACTTAGTTATTCATGATTTGAGTGAGCAGGAGTGGCAGAAGGTTGCCGACAAATATAATGGCTGGGAAGTGATCAGTGATGATGGTAGCATCAAGCCTTGTGTTGGATGCTTTGGCTGTTGGGTAAAGACTCCTGGCGAGTGTGTAATAAAGGATAAGTACAATCGTATGGGAGCGCTTATCCATCATGCAGATGAAGTGGTTGTCATCACTCGCTATAGCTATGGATGTTTTAGCAGCTTCGTGAAGAATGTGTTCGATAGAAGTATTGGCTGGGTTCTGCCTTTTTTTGAGAAAGTAAATGGTGAAATGCATCACAAGACGAGATATCCAGAGGAAAAACCAATCACTTTTATCTTTAGAGCTGAAAGCTTCACTGAAGAGGATAAAGAGAAGGCAAAGGTCTATGTTGAGGCGGTGTGTCGAAACTTCCGTGGTATCATCAAAGACCTCCGCTTCGAAAATGAGTCAGCTGGGCGAGAGAGCAAACCAACTCATAATGAGTCAAAAGGGGGAGAAATAGAACTGACTCATTCGGGGAAGACGGTGCTGTTAAATGGTAGTATGAGAGGAGATAAGTCGAATTCACTCAAGTTCTTGAATTACTTGAATGCAAGACTGGATGGAAAGGCTGAGGTGATCAATCTTTCCAAATATATGTCAAAACAGGATGAACTTATAAAGATTCTTCTTTCTGCAGAGACAATCGTTTTTGGTATGCCTCTTTATGTAGATGGAGTTCCGGGCCATGTTCTTAGAATCATGGAGAGAATGGAGCGAGAGGAGAGTGTTCCGAAGAGGATATATGTTGTATCCAACATGGGATTCTATGAGAGCGTACAGCTTAAGAATCTTATGAGTCAGGTAAAGACCTGGAGCGAGGCTTGTGGTTATGAATATGGTGGAGGAGTTGCCATAGGAGCAGGTGAGATGCTCAATATGTTTGTTGATTCAAAGTCCAGTGGTAAGGGGCCTGGAAAGAATGTGACCAATGGATTGGATGAATTGGCTAGCGGAATTATGTCAACCAAAGGGGCTGGAGATATCTACGCCGATTGTAACGGTTTCCCTCGTTCCCTTTATATGATGGCAGCTAATTCAGGCTGGCCAAGAGATGCTAAAAAGAATGGTCTGAAGAAGAAAGATTTACTTAGACAACTGTAATGGGAAAAGTAAAGAACCGCCGGTAAGGGCGGTTCTTTTTTGCTTATTTCAGGTCGATAGTGACTGGGTCACTGATAAGTTCAACTGTTGTTGTTACTTCTCGGCCTTTGTTTTTGTCTTCAACTTCGATTACTTTCTCGATAGCGAAGGTGATAGTTGAGATTCCGTCAGCCCACTGACTGCAGTAGTTAACGCCGGCTGCCTCACTTAAACGAGGTAGTGCAGATGCATTATCGTAGAGTGGTGCAGAGAATCTGTCAGGCATAAAACAAGCAAACTCATCATCACATTCATCAATCTTTTTCTGAAGTTCTTCGCTTGTATCACCACACTGGTACATAACGTATGTATTACCAAGGTCGTCCCAGCATCTGATTCTAAGGAAGGTGCAGTACTCGATTCCTTCCTCTTCATCAAGTCTTTTTATTTCATCCCAATCATCCTCACAAGAAGAAGTTCCGTACAGCACGAGACCATTAGCACCGATAGAATAGCTGTCTATTGTCATTGATTCGTGAGTGCCGTAGAAATCAAGTTCGCCGCTTCCTCCGTCGATAGCAATACGCTCATTTTCTGTATCTTCATATTCACCATCTAACTTAGTAGTAAATGTATACTTACCACCATAATGCTTTCCAAGATCGATATCAAATGTAATCTGGCTGTTCAGCGGATCTGGAAGAGTAGCCTTATATTCCTGCCATTCATTTGCCCACTCCTCAACCTCTTCCTCAGAAGAGTTAGCTGTGATTGGGGTTTCACGCTTTGGAGCATTTGGATCGTTGCCTTCCATAAATGCCTGAGTTGTGTCGGTTGCCATGAAGAAATCTAGGTAAAGTGTTTGATCATCTATGCTGTATTCATTTCCCCAAGACATCATTTCTGTGTCATCAAGCTTTGTTACAAGTGAGATACCAGAACAGTCTATAGCGCTCCAACAACCAGATTCTGTAACTGCTGTTTCGATATCATGTTTCAATGCTTCAAGATCTACAGATTCATCAAATGTGAACTTAACGCCTATCTTTATGGTGTCGTAGTCTTTAGAAATGCTGGAAATCTCAGCATTTGCAATTCCTGACTTGCTCATATTCTCAATAAGCTGTTCAGCATTATTTTCAGAGATTATAGTCTCTGTATTAGCCTCTGTATTAGCCTCTTTGGTCTCATCTATTATGTCATAAGTTGCTGCGGCTGCTTCGATATTCTTAAGGTTTGCGTCATTTCTGTTGGTATTTACTGCTGCATAGACTCCACCACCAACAGCGAGACAGCAGGCTGATATGATACCAGCGCGGCAGAACCATCGAAGGCCCTTGTTTGATTTACTTATATTATTTGTTTTACTCATACGTTTCTCCTTCACTAATTATTTCACGTCGATAGTAACTGGGTCGGTCATGTATTCAAAGGTTGATTCACATTCATGATCAAAATCATATGTTTCATTGATTTTTACAATCTGGAATGTAACTTTGGATACTCCACTTGCCCAAGTTGGTTTAAATGTGAGTCCAATAGTATCGCCATAACTAGTAAGAGGATTTCCCTCGTCGCATATACTTGCGGTAAAAATATTTGGTGTGAAAGGATCTGTTTCGTCATCTTCATCTAAAGCCTCATCACTAAAGTCTCGTGCTGGGTAAAGAAGGTAGCTATTTCCTAAATCATCAGTTGCGATAATGTAAAGCTCTTCATAATAGGCAAGCATCCCGTCCTGTTCACATTTTTCATACAACTCATTTAAATCGCCTTCTTCCGAACAAGTACCCTGGAACTCGATTCCATTTGCACCCACAGAATAGCTGGTTATATTAATTGAAGTATGCATGTTATAGTAACTTGCTTCAGCGCTTACTTCGTCTATAGAAATACGGTCGTTCTCAACGTCCTCGTAAGACCCGCCTAGTCTAGTTATAAAAGTATAGGTTCCACCGAGCTCCTTCCCGAAGTTAAGGTCAAATGAAATCGTACAGCTTAGTGGATCTGGAAGAGCGTCTTCATATTTCTTGAGAGCCTCGTCATATTTTGTAGTAGCTTCAATTGACTCTTCCTCAGATAATTCTGAAAATGGACTGATACCATAATCTTCTGCCATTGGCCAGTTAGGATCTGTGCCTTCACACACTGCCTTGGTTTCATATGTATCGATATCAACTTCTATAGACAGCTTGTTTCCGTCTAATGAGTAGTTATTTACCCATGTTCTCATCTCAGTATCGTCAAGTCTTGATGTAAGAGAGAAGTTATCAAAGGTTTCATTATTCATAGCCACAGTGATACCCTGATCAGCAAAATGGTCAAATGTATCTCTAAGTGGTTCAAACTTGCTAGCGTCATCTAGTTCCATATTTACGATAACCTTGATTGTATTATCCTGCTTGCTGATGCTTTCAATCTCTGCGTCTGCGATTCCATCCTTTTTGATCCGTTCGATAAGATCTGGACCTGCATTCTGAGCCAGGATAGAAGTAGCATCTGTAGAAGTAGCATCTGTACCTTCTGTGATAACGTCGTAGGTCAGCTCGCCGCCAGTCTCTTCGTCGTAGATCTTTTTTGTAACCTTGTTGCCGTCTACATCAACAACCTCTGACTGAGATGACTTGATACGAAGGTTATTTGCTGTATTCTTTCTAAGAGTAGTTGCTGCGTAAACTCCACCGCCAACAGCGAGACAGCAGAAGGTTAGTATCGCAGCGCGACTAACCCATGTAAGGGTTCTGTTTGCTTTTTTCTTTCTAAGATTAAGCTTCCTATTTATACGTGAGTTGATACGAGAAACTTCCTCAGGAGAGAGGGCCTCATCTTCGTACTCACTGAAATCTGTTTCGATTTCATTTAGATATTTATATAAATCATCCATATTTGCGCTCCTTGCTAATAAGATAGTTCTTTCTGATTTTCTTCTTGGCACGGGATGTGTGATTGTAAAGCTGGTCTTTCGGTATGTTCAAATCCTTGCTTATCTCGTCCATGCTTTCGCCCTTCTGATAGATCCGACGGAAGATTTCTCGGTCTTCCGGGGAGAGGCAGGAGACGAGCTGTTCGAATTCACTGTCGATGGATTCCTCTAGTCTAGTAAATCGTTCGTCATCGAATCCAGGCTCATTTGCCATATCCTCTAAGGATTCACCCATCTGACTGAATTCTTCTCGTTTCGCCTTTCTGAGATAATCTATGGCCTGGTATCTGGCTATTGCCGCAAGCCATCCTTTGAAATCACATTTGTCTTCGTTGTAGTCATCTGCGTGATCCCACGCTTTCATCAGTACGTCGTCGAAGCACTCATCCACCATGTCTGGAATCAGACTTAGCTTCTTTCGGATTATCGAATATAGTAGGCCACCATATTTTTCTATAATAAACTCGAGGGCTCGTTCGTCCTTGGCGCGTAGTCGCTCGACAAAATTGTTATCTGTAATTTTTGGCTTATACACGATGTTTCTCCTTTGTTTCATTAGCAGCTGCTATTAATATATACGTCAAATGTATCTAACTTCTATCCAAATTCGAAAAAAAATTATTTTTTTTTTAAAAAGTGCAACGGGGTCTGTCCCCACTGCACTTTTTGTGGTAAAATGTTGATGGGGTTTAATTGTTTCAATTATATGGGGTAGTGCTTATGGATTTACAAGAGTATGTAAATGGCTTTGGGGCCATGACGTGTGTAATTTCAGTTGAGAATCTTGGAGGAGGAAAGCGCGGTAAGTTCCGTATTGTCTGCGGAAATCCAGCGTATGTTGGATCTATTGAACATCCAGCTCCTGGAGCAGAGCTTCTTACACAGAAGTTCACGCCAAATGCTGAATACACAAATTATTTTACGAGAGATCTTAACTTTGAGGACTTCTGTTACAAGGCAGCAGTTGAGAAGAAATGTCTCAACTCATATGCCAGCGCTGACAGGATCCATGGAGTCTATTTTAATATGACATTTCTCCCTGTAGCCTATGAGGAGGGCAATCTCTGTTATTGTACCTACACTATGGAGATTAACTTCGAGCCTAATCTTGAGAGAATGTCCACTCTTTCTGCTGAGGCAACTCAAAATGTTATCAGAATCTGTCTCGGTTTAAAAACTTCCGGTGATTTTAAATCAGTAATGACCCGTGTTATTTCAGACATCAGAGAGATGTTCAATGCGGGCCACAGTTGTTTATTCCTGGTAGACAATTACGAGCGTACATGTAGTGTTCTTTGTGAAGCTTTGGCTGAAGATACCATTTTGACCACAATGAATGATTATGTGGATGATAAGTTCTACGATATTGCGGCCACCTGGGAGGGAATGATCGCGGGCAGCAACTGTATCATAGTTAAGGATGAGCAGGACATGGAGGTTGTGAAGGAGCGTAATCCAATCTGGTACAAATCATTTACTGACGCTCATGGCGAGAGTATCGTGCTGTTCCCACTAAAGTTCCGTGATATGCTTCTGGGTTATGTGTGGATCATCAATTTTGACATTGAGAAGGCTACAATAGCTAAGGAAACCTTTGAGACCACTGCTGCAGTCATCGCATCTGATATCAACAACTTCCTGCTGATGGACAGACTGAAGGTGCTGAGTTCCAAGGATATGCTGACAGGCGTTATGAACCGTAACGAGATGAACAACTTCGTGGATAAGTTGAGCGCAGAGGATAATCCTGGAAATGTTAGCGTTGGAGTTGCATTTACCGACCTAAATGGCCTTAAGCGTGTGAACGATGAACAGGGTCACAGTGCAGGTGATGCACTTCTGAAGGATGCGGCCAAGGCTCTTGAGGAGGTCTTCAAAACTGAGGAGATCTTCAGAGCGGGTGGTGATGAGTTCACTATTATCTGTCTTGGAGTTACAGAGGAAGAGTTTAAGGAAAAGGTTGAGGCTGCCAAGAAGGCTTCTGAGAAGTATCCAGAGGTAAGCTTCGCCATAGGTCTGTGTCACGAAGCGGACAAGCGAAATGTTCGCCAGGCACTGAGAGTTGCGGATGAGCGCATGTACGAGGACAAGCGCCTCTACTACGAGCGCCACCCAGAGAAAAAACGTTAGAATTATTATGAGCAGATTAATGATTAAACAGAAGGTGTTTTCTTGGACGGATACGTACGATGTGTACGATGAGGCCGGAAACCCAAAATATTTTGTTAAGGCGGATTTCTTTTCGATTGGTCACAGGATTCGTGTGTACGATAAGGCAAGTGGCCAGGAGATAGGAATGATCCAGGAGAAGCTCTTTCATATAATGAAGGAGTTTGAGATAAGCATAAATGGTTACTCACAGGGAATCATTAAGAAGCAGATTTCTTTCTTCACCCCAAAGTACAATATCGATTACAAGGGCTGGAGGCTTGAAGGTGATTTCCTGCAGTGGAACTATGATATCTTTGAGCAGCAGAGGCTTGTTGTACATATCTCAAGACAGCTGTTTACCTGGGGCGATACCTACGTGCTGGATATTCAGAACTATGAGGATGAGCTGCCTGCACTGATGGTGGCAATCGCTATGGATGCAGCAAGATGCTCCGAAAATAACAATGCCAATACGTATATGAATTAGTGTCAGATATTTGTAAAAAACATCATATATGAAAAATACGGACAACTCTCCGGTATGGTATTAAATAGGTACACTATTTAAAACACTATTAAACTAGGGAAACACTATCTATCAAAGTTTCAAGGAGAGTTGTAATGAGAAATCTATCAAATAAGTCGAGAGTGCATGCACTATTTTTAGTGCTATTTTTTGCATTCTCTTTTTTTGCGTCTGGAGTTGGAAATCTTCAGGCGTCTGAAGTGAATGCAGCTGGACTGAAGGATGTTGAAGGTGTGCAGCCGGAGGGGCTGATTTATCTGAAGTTCGATTTTGGCGGCATGGGGGCGGCGGATGGTTACATTGGCGTTTCGGGTTCTGAGGGCTACGATGCGGCGAAGGGCTATGGCTTCAACCAGCCAGCGAACTCCCACGATGTTGAAGCCGGGGGAGAGGGCGCGTGCAGTGATGCAGTAGCATTTGACTTCGGGAATGCCCATTTTAAGGTGGATCTGCCGGTAGGCGTTTATAAGATCACAGTTACAACGGGAAATGACATCTCCGACACTATTGAGGCCGAGGATGTGATGCAGCTTCTCTTCATGGAGGGAAGAAATGCGGTGGATTCTTTCACAATCCCTGTTACTGATGGTCAGCTGAATATTTACGCATCATATGGTGTGGGGGCTCAGCATTCTATAAGTACTCTGGAAATCGAGCAGGTTTCCACTGGTACTGAGACAAAGCCAACTATCTGGTTGTGCGGTGACTCTACTGTATGCAATTATTACAACGTGTCTGACAACGATGCTCGTGGCTGGGGCGAGTATCTGAAGAACTATATAGATACTGATACATATGATATAAGAAACGATTCTGTTAGCGGCATGCGTACTGCTAACATGGTTGAGAATTACTTTAAGGTTGTTGAGAAGTACGGCAAAGAGGGGGATATTCTCGTTCTTTCCCTGGGTATCAACGACTATGTGGACGAACTGGATGCTTACAATAAGACTGGTGATCCGATAGAGTCGGCCAACTACGTAGCAAATATGACGACTCTTGTTCAAAAGGGCAAGGAGCGCGGCATGACTGTTTATCTTGTAAAGCAGCACGGCGATATAAATGAGTGCAGGTATCCTGTGCCTGAGAAGGAATATTTCAGCGATGAGCTGGATTCAATCGCAGCCTCTGAGGGCGTTGGCATCATCAACATGTTTAAGCCTTGGCTCCAGTTCTGTCTTGAAAAGTCCAAGGCGGTAGCTGAAACCTATTATGCCAGCGGTGTACATCCAAATGGTAAGGGCGCCGATAAACTTGCTGAGATTGCGGCATCACAGCTATTCCCTACTGGAGAAAGTGTTGGGCCCGTAGTTGTGGATCCTTACACGGATTTTGACTCGGCGGCACAAGTAGCCTTCGAAACCGTGGAGTCGGGGGAGGCCATTTCGAACCCACATAAGGGCTATGTTATGACGGTTTATAATCCGAACATGCTGTACGAGGGTAAGCATGAATACGGCATTGGGGGGATAAATGGAAATGAAGCTTGGAATCTTACGACGATCTGCAGCGACGTGCTGTTCTGGAAGGACCTGAATCCGCAGGAGGACGTTTATAATTTTGAGAAGATCGACAAGATGCTGGAAGCTTGCGAGCGTGCGGGAATGACTTACGGCATGCGAATTATTCCGTACACGACTTGCAAGGGTACGGACGATAATTACGGTGCGGACCACGACTTTGTACCTCAGTGGGTTTACGACAAGGGCGCGAAGAAGGATACAGTGACTTATACACATAAGAAGCCTTCGCCTACCATTAAGGTGCCGAATTGGTCTGATCCTATATATATTGCAAGCTACAAGAAGTTCATTGCGGCGCTGGCTGAGAAGTACAACGGGGATCCTCGCGTGGAGTACATGGAGATCCGCGCATTCGGTAACATGGGTGAGTGGCATACGGGCGAGTTCGTGGGAAATGACCTTCCATCACTTGATATTCAGAAGGACATGCTGTCTTATATTGCATCACAGTTTACGGAGACTACCTGCAGCGTATTCGTAGATGCTCGTGAGCTTTATGAATACGCCAATGATCTGGGATTTGTGAAGCGCAATAATGGGCTCATAATGGCGAAGAATACTGAGTGGGAGCTGGTGCCTTCATATCGTGCTGGGGTTATGACTATGGCGGACAGCCACAGCTCTTATGAGGAAATGCTGAAGGCGGATGAAAAGGAATATCTTAGGTGGACTCCTGTAAGATACCGGGAGTCTATCGAGATTGCGCATCTTTCTATATTTGCATTTGACCAGGAGAGCACCGGAAGCTACAAGTTCTATAAGGAGAACAAGGAACTTTGCGATGAGATGTGCAACCGCCTGGGATATAACTTCACTGTATCTTATGCGAAGAGGTCTGGAAACAAGCTGAAGGTTACTATAAAGAACACAGGACTTGCGCCTGCATTTTTCGACATCGATCTATGTGCAGAGATTACTGATGAGTCGGGGAACAAGATAGAGAATTTCGGTGAGCCTATAAGAATCGCTAAGGGCAGCTTCGGAGATGGTGACGAGAGGTCGTACATGTTCGAGTATGAAGGTACTTTGGAGTCAAATGCTACTATCTGCCTTGCAATGTATGAGAGCAAGAAGTTTGCCAGCGTGAGTGAGTTGGTGAGCAGTAAAGAGAATCCGACAGTTAGGTTTGACAATAAGAATAACATGGAGACTAAGCGACTGAAGCTGGTGGAGACATGGAGAGCGCCGGATGAAACTGGTAATGGTGCTAGTAATGTTGTAGATAACGGTACAGATAATGGAACTAGCAATGGTGCAGGTAACGTTTCTGCTAAGAATGCTAACAATTCAGATAAAAGCACTAAGAATAATAATGCGCAGAAGGATAATTCTATAGACGAAAACAGTCAGGACGGTGAAGGGGATTCATATAACCCAACAAATCTATCTAATGAATGGTATAATGGTAAATGGTACAACGCAGATGGCACCCAGACCTACGAAGGCATCATGTCATGGAAGTGTAATTCGACAGGATGGTGGATGGAAGATACATTTGGCTGGTACCCTGTATCATGCTGGCAGAAGATTGACGGCTATTGGTACTATTTCGATAATAAAGGTTATATGGCGGAGAATGAGTGGCGGGACGGCTACTGGCTGAGTGGCAGTGGCGCCTGGACCTATGAGCCGATGGGTTCCTGGGGACACAACTCCAAGGGCTGGTGGTTTGGTGATACCTCTGGTTGGTACGCATATGGCCAGTGGCAGAAAATAAACGGCACCTGGTACTACTTTAATAACTCGGGTTATTGGGTAAAATGAGTCAAAAGGGCTCAAAGCCAAAGTGACTCAAAAATGAGTCGATTCGGCTTTGAGCCGTTTTGACTCATTTTGTGTTATAATGGGGAGACTACGGATTTAAGGAGAATGTTGTGAGTATTTTAAATGTTGAGAATTTGACACATGGCTTTGGCGACAGGGCCATCTTTGAGGATGTTTCGTTCAGACTGCTGGCGGGAGAGCACATCGGGCTCATCGGCGCCAACGGCGAGGGAAAGTCCACATTCATGAATATAATTACGGGCCAGCTCCAGCCTGACGAGGGCAAGATCGAGTGGGCTAAGAACGTGAAGGTCGGCTACCTGGATCAGCATGCGGTGCTGAAGGAGGGAATGACCATCCGTGACGTGCTGGCAAGCGCCTTTGATTCTTTATATGAAATGGAATCGCGCATGAACGAGCTTTACGAGAAGATGGGCGACGCCACTGAGGAAGAGATGAATGCATACATGGAAGAGACAGGTACTATTCAGGACCTGCTGACGAACCATGATTTCTATATGATCGACGCAAAGGTAGAAGAAGTTGCAAGGGCTCTTGGACTCTTAGACCTGGGACTTGATAGAGATGTAACAGAACTTTCTGGTGGACAGAGAACAAAGATCCTTCTGGGCAAGCTGCTTCTTGAAAAGCCAGACATTCTGCTCCTTGACGAGCCAACAAACTATCTGGATGCAGAGCATATCGCGTGGCTAAAAAGGTACCTGCAGGAGTATGAGAACGCTTTTATACTGATTTCGCACGATATTCCATTTCTCAATAGTGTTATAAATATCATCTACCACATGGACGGCCAGTACCACAGTCTGGACCGCTACGTGGGCGATTACGACAAGTTCACTGAGGTGTACGAGATGAAGAAGGCTCAGCGTGAGGCGGCGTACAACCGTCAGCAGCAGGAGATTGCTGAGCTGAAGGACTTTGTGGTTCGTAACAAGGCCCGTGTGGCAACACGAAACATGGCCATGTCCCGTCAGAAGAAGCTGGACAACATGGACATCATCGAGAAGATTTATGACAAGCCGAAGCCGGAATTCCATTTTAAGGTGGCGAAAACTCCGAGTAAGATCCTGTTCGAGACCTCAGACCTTATTATCGGATACGACGAGCCGCTGTCATCACCACTTAACGTGTCTATGGAGCGTGGCTCCCGAATCGTGCTGACGGGTTCAAATGGTATTGGAAAAACTACCTTGCTCAAGAGCATTCTTGGTCTCATCCCTGCTATAAGCGGTAGCGTTGAGCTGGGCGAGAACTTAGAGATTGGCTACTTTGAGCAGGAGATGCGTGCTGATATCGAGACTACATGTCTGCAGGAAATCTGGGAGGAGTTCCCAGGCTTCACACAGTACGAGGTACGTTCTGCCCTTGCCAAGTGCGGTCTTACCACAAAGCACATCGAAAGTAAATGTAAGGTCCTCTCTGGAGGTGAGCAGGCGAAGGTGCGTCTCTGCAAGCTGATCAACCGTGAGTCAAACCTTCTTGTACTGGACGAGCCTACTAATCATCTGGATGCGGACGCGAAAGAAGAACTGGCCAGAGCGCTGAAAGAGTACAAAGGAAGTATCCTGATGGTGTGCCACGAGCCAGAGTTTTATGAGGACATAGCCACAGAGGTGTGGGACTGCACAAAGTGGACCACAAAACTATAAATTTGTAGTATAATGAGACCATGGGGGAAAACTAAAAAAAGGAGAGGGGTTGCTATGGGTAAATGGGGTAACAAATCTAAATGGATTGCCATAGTGATGGCATGTTTTATGCTGCTTACAGTGTTCGCTCCGGGACTTGATTCCAGAGCGGCCAGCGGTTGGCGTCATGATTCCAACGGCTGGTATTACATGGTGGGCAGCAATTATTATGCAGGTCAGTGGACCAAGATCGACGGCGGCTGGTATTACTTTGATTCCAGCGGTTACATGGAGTCCAGCTGCTACCGCGACGGCTACTGGCTGGGCGGAAATGGAGCCTGGGTTGACGGCTACAGCGGCGGAACCTGGAAGACCAACGGCATAGGCTGGTGGTTTGAAGATAATGGCTGGTTCCCAGCTGGTCAGTGGCTGAAGATCAACGGCGACTACTACTATTTTAATTCTAGCGGTTATATGGAGTATAGCTGCTACCGCGATGGCTGCTGGCTTACAGGCAGTGGTGCTTGGGATTCCAACTACTATGGTGGAACATGGAAGACCAACGGTGTAGGCTGGTGGTACGAAGACAACGGCTGGTTCCCGGCTAACATGGGCCTCTGGATTGATGGCGATTATTATTGGTTCAATGCGGACGGCTACTGGGACGTTGACGAGTCCAATAGAAGAAAATCTGACGGCTCTTCTGGTTCCAATACCGGCATGGGCGACACATCGGGCAATGGTTCCGGTAATGGCTCAGGTAGCGACTCTGGCGGAAGTGGTAACGGCTCAGGTGGTTCCGGCGGCAACTCTGGCGGTACAGCACCTACAAAGATGAACAGTGATGGCAGGTCTTATGATGGGGTTACCACAGACGCTACCCAGTATTCTTATGAAGTAATACCGATGATGGCTCCATTTAACACCTTCTTTTATGTTAAGACTGATAATCCGGATCCGGATTCCTTCAGATTCTATGATCATTCCACAAAGTATCCAAACGATGAGTATGGTTCAGAACCATACATTTCTTACTATGCGAAGTCATTTGCCGACGTAAAGTACGAAAATGCCACGACTTACAGAGTTAATGGCGGTTATATCTGCTATGGCTACGCGGGTCTTACTGACGGCGGCGAGCTGACACTTCAGCAGGAAGTGCTGGTTGATGACGGCTGGGGATATTACTATTCAAAATATCAGGACACCGACATCAAGGTTCAGACCGCGGATCTTGTGGACACCGTGGATTACCTGATCCAGACCTACAGCGATTCCAGCAAGGGGTACTTCGAAAATCTTTCAGCAATTCAGAGTGGGCTTGATAGCATTTGCCTTTATGATGGCGTGTCAATTCTCGGCGAAGTGGTAAAGATGACTTCTAGAAAGACAGTGAATGGCGAGTCTGTAACGGGCGAGTGCTACTACGGAATTCTTAGTGCGGGTCACGCTGATCAAGTGTTCTACATGGGTTCGCCTTACACGAGACTTAACTACAAGCCTATGCTCACAAGCTACCTGTATCCTTACATTCTGGATTCGCTGGGCTTCCCATCTATGATGGCGACTGTTGCGGTTCGTATGGATCCGAACGCGACCTATGAGAGGGATAGCTACACTCATTACCTCGTTCACATTACGCATAATGGCGAGACACGGTCCTATGGCGGCGCTGGAAATGGTGGCGGCCAGGGTATCAATACCAGCGACATCGTGCATTACTACAAGTTCGACGGTTCTGCTGACGATGCTTATAACAGGATAAGTCTGCAGACCATCGGCGATGACATATGTTATTACGGTACACTGGATATCGACAGCGACATCGATAAAAACGGACTCAAATGGAGCTCTATCCGAAAGACTGTCGGCACTGGTGGTAGCTACGTTCGAATCAACGCTTCCAACTGGATGTCCTATTCAGGAACTAAGGCAGAAAAGTCTGTATCTGAATGCTTTACATATATCTATGACGATGGATCCACAAATGAAGACCTTACCTTCGGTGGCATTGGATGCTTCTCAAACTGCTGGTTCGATGGAAGATACTACAACGATTATGAGCAGATTTATAAAGGCGTTACATTTGACGAAAGCGTTGAAAAGGTACAGCCATCCCTTGCATTTAAAGACTATAAATATGTGGCTAACATCCCAGCAAAATATAAATACAACTATAGTGAAGATATTACTAGTTCGATGTATGATTCAGTCACCGGTACATGGAAGGGCTTCTCAAGGTTCTACTATGACTCAACTAGCGAAACATGGAAGAGTACTCTGATAGATCAAATTTATTACTATGACAAAGATAAACGTAGCACAGTATACCTTAAAGATGATCCAACTCTGGGTGCTGCCTTCGTAGATGCCTGCACCATAACAAAGGATGAGGCAAAGGCGATGAACATCGACCACAACACCAACACAGATCCAACCGAGTATTACATCTACGACATGACCGTAGAACCAGGTACATATCATAAATAATCAGAGGGCGGCCAGTGGGGCCGCCCTTTCTTTCAGAAGTGAAAGATTGTTGAAATAATGTGGTAAGAATGGTGTGTTACTCTAGTTTATGTAATAAGCAAGAGCATTAAAGCAAATGCAATAAACATAAAGGTAGGGTGATACAGTGTCGTACAATAATACAACATCAAACAAAACTACAAGAAACACAACAAATAAGAAAAAGAAGAAATATGTAAGAGATAAGACAGTAAGGAAGAGAGCAGTCAAGAGACTTGCCACAAGTTCGATCAGTGCGAATATAGGCAAGTACGCAGTGATGGTATTCTCCATTGTCCTCACAACGGACCTTTTCTCGTCCCTCTTTACGATTGTGGGAAGCATCCTCAGCGAGCTCACACAGTCATCCATGGGAGAGTACAATTACCTGGACCCAGTAGCAATGATGGTATGCGCCATCGCAACATTGATCTTCATGATCTCGGGTTACCTGATCATCTACAACATATTTGATCTGAACATTATCTCCGACATGAAGGAATTCGGTCTTCTCAAGACTATCGGTACATCTGAAAAACAGATCAGAACTATGATCAAAATGAGATCTCGCCGACTTAGTCTTATCGCAATTCCAATTGGTCTTGCAATCGGCTGTGGTATAGCAGGATGGTTCCTTCCTACAATCGGAAACTTCATCAATACAACAGGTGTGGATAAGGGCCAGGTTCATATGAACATTTGGATCATCATCGTCACAGTTATCTTCGCCTATATGACAGTAGCAATAAGTGCACGTAAGCCATGCCGCAAGGCGTCCAAGATGTCACCAGTGGAGGCATCAAGGTTCACTGGTTTCCTTCGAAAGAATGGAAAGCCAAGGAAGAAGACATTTGTCGTTGTCATGTCACTGACACTTTCTTTCGTGCTTCTCAACAGCGCATATACAATAATGGACAGCTTCAACCTTGAAGAGTCAGCAGAGAATTTCGTAGTAAGCGACTTCTGCGTACAGGATTCACTTCTTGATAACGCAGGTGCTTCAGATAAAAATCTTAGCGCAGTTGGCGAAGATTTCTTCGCAGAGCTTGCTAAGCAGGACGGCGTCGAAGGCGTCGGCAACATGTATGTAACATATGAAAATCACAAGTTTTCTCCAGAGGTATGGGACGAGATTGAGGATTACTTCTTCTCAGATGAAGTAGTCAAGATGACGATCGAGTCATTCTATACCGACGAGGGCTACTCAGTAAATAACTATTTATCAGAAATGCGCAGCAGTCGCTCTATCGAAGGTAACACTTACGGTATGGGCAAGCTGGCAGTTGAAAAACTGGAGGACGTTCAGACTATGGACGGCGGCGACAGCATCGACTGGAACAAGTTCAACTCTGGCAAATATGTAATCGCAGAAAGATGACAGTACGCCAGCGACGGCTTCCTGAGCATCGTTTGCCCAGGCGACAAGGTAGAGATTGGCGGCCGTGAATATACAGTATATGCTTCAGTAGATATTCCTATGGAGGTTGAGTATCCAGTATATAAGGCAATTGAATGCAACTTTATCCTTCCAGAAGATGAGTACCTTAAAATCTACGGCAAATGTGATCCTATGAGAACTCTTATCGATGTAGAGGATGACAAAGAGACAGCATTTGAATCCTGGATCAGCAGCTACCTTAAAGGTTCAAACCTTAACTACACATCAAAGCAGAGCGTGATAGAGGACAATAAGGCATTTGGTAACCTCTTTGCACTTGGTGGAATCTTTGTAGCAGTAATTCTTGGTATCATCGGAGTTATGAACTTCGCTAACACTATGATCGCATCTATAATCGCTAGGAACCGTGAGCTTGCAATGCTTGAGGCAGTTGGTATGACACCAAAGCAGCAGAAGCATAGCCTCATGAAAGAAGGATTCAGATACTTCGCAATCACATCTGTACTCACAGTTATCTTATCAACTATCGCTAGTGTAACTGGAGTTCACACATTTATTGAAAATCTTCCAATGTTCAGCTGGAACTTTTCACTTACAGCACTTGCAGTTGTCCTGCCAGTAGTAGGACTCATGGTAATGATCGTACCTGCACTTGCCTACAATAAAATCAGCAAGAAGACAGTCGTAGAAAGACTTCGCGTAGAATAAAATACACCTGCCACTGGGGATGGTTCTCAGTGGCAGGTTTTAGGTTGTTGTGGTAGAATTACTACATAGGGGGTGTTCTGATATGAGGGGTGAAAATCAGAAGCTTAAGCTACTGTATCTGGCAAAGATTATGCAGGAGCAGACGGATGACACACATGCGCTAACTATGCCACAGATCATTGATGAGCTGGCAAAGTACGGGGTTGACGCGCAGCGAAAGAGTGTGTACGACGATCTGGATGCTCTGGATTTCTTTGGAATCGAAATAATTAAGTATAAAGAAGGGTTCAGGACCTATTATCACTGTGGTAACAGGGATTTTGAGATCGCTGAGCTGAAGATACTTGTGGACGCTATTCAGTCCTCTAAGTTCATATCTGCCAAGAAGACCGAGGAGCTTATAAAGAAACTGGAGAAGTCTCTCAGTATTTACGACGCTAAGCTGCTCAGTCGCGAGGTTAAGGTGGCTGGCCGCGTTAAGAACATGGACGAGAGCATATATTACACCATCGACGCCATACAGACGGCGCTCAGTACCGATAAGTCCATAAGTTTTCGTTACTTTAACTGGAATGTAAAGGGTGAGAAAGAGTACCGCAGGGACGGAGCCTTCTACGACGTAAGCCCGTGGGCACTGCACTTTGATGATGAACGTTATTATCTCATCGGGTACGACAATGAGAAGCAGGAAATGCGCCATTTCCGCGTTGATAAGATGAGAGAAGTAGATGTTACGTCCAAGAAGAGACAAGGTAAGGCTGAGTACGGCAAGAAGGACAAGGCAAAGTACAACGAGCAGTTCTTCAGAATGTACGATGGCAAAATCGAGACGGTGACTTTACGTTGTAAGAATAAGATGGCTAATGTAATCATCGACCAGTTCGGTACCGAGGTGAAATTGATTCCGGCAGACGACGAGCACTTCACCGTAAAGGTAGAAGTGGCGGTAAGCAGTCAGTTCCTGTCCTGGGTGATTGCCCTGGAAGGCAACGCTAAGATCATCGCTCCCGAATCCGTGAAAGAGGAGATGCAATCCCTCCTCTCCCAAACCTACATTGAATAAAAATGGTGCAGTGGGGTCCGTCCCCGCTGCACCAAGGTCTGTCCCTACCTGCACATTTTGTTAATTGTAGCTTGAGCAATGTGTTCAGGAATTCCAGCTTCAATTAAACCTTTAAGTGTATTAATACCACTATTTATTAAGTCCATAGCTCTAAATACTTCATTAGAACCATCTTCCAAAGCTTCTTTTCTTACTAATCTCATAGTTTCTTCTTTGTTATAATCCATAAACATCATACCAATCACCTCCGTACTGTGAGTTAATATAATTCCCTTATTGAATTATATTATCATGTTATATTAATAAATGCATTGAACTTGTAATTCAATCTATTGTAAAACAATATAGATTTAGAAAAATTAACTTTATTTCTTTGTTTTTTGTGTTAATTGAAGTATAATTAATGAACCTCAGACTACAGTGTTTTTATTGTATATGGGGAATGAGGGGTATATTGTTTTCACGATAGAAGTGGCAGGCGAATAATTCATATAAGAGGGGTGTAAAATTGAATGAAATAAAACGTTTAGTAGATAAAAGTGTTGAAGCTTTTATACTAAGTCTTGAAGTTTATAATAAACCAACAATCAAATATAGAGTTGAAGGCTTTAGTTTTTTTATTGTTAATGCGTGGGAGTTAATGCTTAAGGCTGAATTGATTAATAGAAGTATTGATATTTATTATAAAGATACGGATAGAACATTAAGTGTATCTGACGCTCTTAAAAAGATTTATCCAGACAAGAATACTCGTGTTAGACTCAATCTTGAAAAAATAATAGAATTAAGAAATATTAGTACACATTATATTACAGAGGATTATGAAGGAAAATATGTTCCTTTATTTCAAGCGTGCGTACTTAATTATGTCAATGAAATAAAGAGGTTTCATCAGATAGATATTACTGAAATAATTTCGAAGAATTTTATGACATTAACATCTAGTTATGAGCCTTTGGATAATGAGCAGATAAAACTTAAGTATTCTCCAGAAGTAGCAGAAAAACTTATACAACAGTCTAACGAGATAGAAATCCTAAATAAGACATATGCTTCTGATAAATTTGCGATAAATATAAAGCAGAACCTTTATATTACGAAGAAAAGAGATGAAGCAGACTTTACTGTTGCTGTTAGTAAGGATTCAAATAATCGTGTAGAAATAGTAAAGGAATTAAAAGATCCATCAAATACGCATAATTATTCTTATAATACTATACTAACTGTAATTTCAGAAAAAATGTCACGAGATAATGTTAGAATTGATTATGAGAAGGGGTTTAATTCGTATGTATTGAATCTTGTTATTGATTTCTATGATGTTAAAAATGAACCCAAGTATGCATACAAGCATAGAATTGGAAGACAGGAACAGTATACGTATGCTCAACAATTTGTTGATTTTATCTATGATGAAATAAAAAAGAACTCTCAACATTTTGTTGAAAGTCTTAAAAAAAGTAAAAGATAACCCCAGGCACATAGGAATGCTCAGTCATAAGACTTACCCCATTTTGGGACCCAGCGTTTATCCTTCACGAGTTATCTCTTAATCAATTATAACGCACCTTATTTTAAAAATCAAATTAAAAGTACAGAAATAAGCACTTACAATTGTAGGTGCTTTTTTAATTCATAATGAGAATTATAAAGTACAAAATATTGTCTATTAACCCCTAAAAACGCCCTTAAAGTATAAAATATTGACCTTTAAATCTGGCTTGCTATAATTCAAATGTGTAAAGGAGAATAGCAAAATGATACCAACCATAGAAACCTACAAAAACCAACTAAACGCAGCAAAGGACAGTAACGGAGACTGGAGAAATCCATATGAGAATCTCATGAGAGAGTTATACAACCTCCCAGTTCTTTTCTTCGCTTTATCCAAAGACAATTACGACGCGGTAACAAAGACCAGCGTACCGCTTATCAGTACAAAGGATTTCAATGGGTCTCCAACTCTATACGTTTTCAGTGATGTGGATCTTGCTTCAGGCTGGATGTCACATTATCACCATGCTACAGAAGACTTAAAGTATGGCTTCATTGGTGCAATAGAAAAAGCACAGTACGACTTCAATTCTGTATTCCAGATTGCAAAGGTTTTAGGTGTACAGATGATAATGCTGGATGAGGGTGGAAGTCTTGTAGGTATTGATATTAATTACTTTATGGAAGTTAATTCCTTATCCACTGACAGTATAAATGTACCACTCACAAAAGAGCAGTATGATGAAGTTGTTGCAGCTGGCAAACTTCCAGACATACGCTTCACCCCAGTATCGCTTATACCTCTTACAAGTTCCCATTCGTAACCACCACTATTGAATTCTCCGTCCCCAACGACGTATAATCAGGTTAATCAGAGTCGACGCTGATAGAAACCGGAGGATACTTATGGTTATTGACGATACAAATAAGGAAATACTCAGGCTGCTTAGACAAGACGGTCGCATGAGCTTCACCGACATAGGTAAAGAGCTAGGTCTCTCCCGAGTTGCGGTAAAGAAGCGCGTGACCAAGCTTGAAGAGCTCGGAATAATCCGCGGTTATAAAGCCGTTATATACCGGGAGGAGAACGTAAAGATGCTCATGGAGATCACCACAGTGGATGACGACTACGAGGATCTCCTGGATTACCTGAATCGCACCGGCTATGTAACAGAGTTGTATGTGATGACAGGAACCAACCGCATACACGCTACAGCAGTAGCTCCTGAAGTATCTGAACTAAAGTATCTTGCCAGAATGGTAAGCAAGAAGTTTGAAGATAAGATCAAAACTATCGGCTGCCATGGAGTCAAAGAGATAGTAAAAGATACGTATGGAGGCGTCGACTATGATAGAACTGAACGAGAACGTAACAAGAGAAATGAATAAATACCTGGAAGGGATAACGATAGAAGAAATCTTCCTGATACTCATGCACCACAAGAAATCATTCCATTACCAGGTAATGTTAACAAACGAACAGCAGAAACAGGAGATAGAAGTCCTGGATCTTTCGGTTAGAGCCTATAACTGCCTTAGGCGTGCAGGCTACTACAACCTAGAATCACTGATAAATGGTATCTACACTAAAGAAGGTGAAACGAGCAAGAAACAGCTCCGGAAGCTTCGCAACCTGGGCGCTAACTCCGCAGATGAAATACTTATCAAGCTCTTTAATTATCAATTCATGATTCTGCCAGAAGCTCGAAAGAAAGCATACATGGATACCATTTTAAAAATCAATTTTGTATAGTATATTAGTAAATAATAATGAGACATAGTGTGTCCCATTCACTAAAATATGGCATTTGCTCGTTTTGTGTCCTGTTTTTCTATAAACTAATCTGTTAGTTTCTCTGAAGGAAGGAGGAGAAATCTTGGATCTTCAAAAAATCGGATTGTTTCTTAAAGAACTCCGAAAGGAACAAAAACTTACACAGGAACAATTGGCAGAAAAATTCAATGTATCCAGAAGAACAGTATCAAGATGGGAAAATGGAAATAATCTTCCAGATCTTGATATATTGATTGATATGTCTGATTTCTACCAGGTCGATCTCAGAGAGATTTTAGATGGAGAAAGGAAAAACGAGCAAATGAATAAAGAAACAGAAGCAGTTGTATTAAAAGCAGTTGATTATACAAATACAAAAACAGAAGGATTATCAAAACGAGTGCGAATCATACTCTTTATAGGAGTTATTTTACTATTTATTGCACAAACGATAAAGCACACACCGCTTTGCGAACAAAATACACTTAATCTTATATCTGATTTTGCAGAAGGTGCAGCATCAGGACTAATAATACTAGGTATTTTTCTTCTAGGTAGTTTCGGTAAGAGAGTTGCTGATTTCAAACAGCGTATTCTAGGAAGAGAAAATAACGAATGAATATAGAATAATCGAGAGACTATGGTCCAATTAATGGCGAGGATTTGTTCCTCGCCATTTTTATTGTTTGATATAGTCACGAAAGAGACTCAAAATGTCTGGCATAATAATGAAACACACCCTATGAGATAATTGGTATAACTAAAACCAGAACACATATTAAAGTCAAGAAAGGAGCTGAGTGCTATGTTAAAACTTTTTGGATATATCTTTTTATTACCATTTTATCTGATGATTTGGTTCTTCAAGGCAATATTCTGGATTCCACTGATCCTGCTCGGACTCATTTTCGACGATGGTGGTCCAGGACCAGGGCCAAGAAGATAGAAGTTACGAAACGTAACCTCATCTATTGAAACTAGAATCGCTGAAAAGTATAATTAGATTAACAAATATAAATGAAGGGAGGAACGACTATGTATGACTTAAATCATGATGGAAATGAAGATTATTGGGATGATATATTCTATTTAGAAGAAGTTGAGCGGGAAAGCCACTCATTGGACAATCCTGACAGCTACGACTTAGACGGTGAAGTCACAGGTTGTTCTTCTTCAACAAGCACACGCAAAACAAATTATAGATCAACAACACCTGTTCGTCAGTCTACAGGAGTACCGTTCGTAGTAAGAATGATCATAGCATGTGTGGTTATATCTGTAGTCGGTGCATTTAGCGAACTCTTAGGATTTATAGGAATAGCTATATGGATTATGATAGAAGCGAATACTAAATAGCTGGTTCCTATAATATGAAGAACTCTTAGGAAGGAGGTCTTGATCATGAATACTACTAAGACTGCGAAGAAAGACTTAATAATTGTCATCAGTATAGTTAGCGTAATGTTGATAGGCTTCCTTTGGCTTGTAAGACCATTTTTGCTCATTGAGGTAAATAATCAATATAATGCAGCTTGGCAGCTAGCAATAGATGGAGACTACTATAAAGCCCACAAAGAGTTTAAACGTTTGCATGATAAATACTACGCAAAGACCTTATTAACCAGCAGTATTCTCTTCAGTGAAGATTTCACACAGGTATGTATCTATTATGATGAGGGTGATTATAAAAGTGCTAAATCATTGTTGGATTACAAGATTATGCCAAAACTGAAGGATAGTAGTAAATATCCAAACCTCAATAAAAAACAAAATGAATTCGTCTATAATATGGTTCAATCAGTTGTTGAGACGTATTCGTCCCATCAGGCAGAATACGAGGAAGAAGACAGACTGTATAAAGAACAACAGGAAGCTGAAAGACAGCGGAAAGCTGCTGAAGAAGCTGCTAAAGTTTATGAGGTTCCATATGAAGGTATGTCAGAATCAAAGATTGATAGTACTGAACTGGGAACTCATACCAAATACGTAAAGAATTTCAATACAGAGTGCATAAGCGGTGAGATATATCATGCTTCTATGTATTACTGGTATAGTGGTGGTAATTGCATATATTCTGCTAGGTGCTTGCAAGGTAAGGTATCGGATGTCAAAGATAACAGGAACCTAGAATATTCCAACGGTGTCATGGATCATAGCGGTAGTACTTCAACTAATTCCAGCAGCAGTTCTTCAAAAAAGAAGAAAAATCAGGAGAGTACAACAGAGTTTGATCCAGATGATCATGATATCGAGCAGTATTACGAAGATTACAAAGAAGACTTTGAAGACTTCGATGATGCATATGATGATTTTGAAGATAATCCTGAATATTGGGATGATTATTGATTATTTAGCCCCTGCACCTTTCCTTTATAACAATTATTTTATTATCGAGGTGATCATATGAATAAACCTTTAGAAATCATCAAACAAGAAATCAAAAAATATATTCAACAACATTACATTCCTGAAGACAATATGCTTCTTGGAACGCCATCGATTATAGACGAGAACATCGTTGATGAAGATGACTTTGATTTAGAATGTAAACTGGAAATGTATAAACCTAAGCGTAAGGCATATTTTTCAAGTGTTGAAAGTGCAGCGAAGGAGTCAATGCAATTAGAGGAATCGGCAGCTCCATCTAGACCACGCAAGCGCCGTATAGACGACCTGATAGATGAACTTGACGAAACCTTCTCCCAGCGTCTTCTTCGCCTCATAGAAGAGAGAGGACTCACGGACGCTGAGGTATATAATAAGGCATTTGTAGATCGGAGGCATTTCTCTAAGATTCGAAATGATGAAGATTATACACCCAAAAAGAAGACAGTGCTTGCTTTTGCTATAGCACTGGGGCTTTCTCTTGATGAAACAAAGGATCTTTTGGACACAGCAGGTTACTCATTATCCAGAAGCTCTAAGAGAGATGTCATAGTAAGATATTTCCTGGAACAGGGAATCTATGACATGTTTGAAATCAACGAAGTACTGTATGATTACGGTGAACCAATATTTTAATAGTCATTCGGGCCAAATGTCGCCCGCCAAGCGACCAGCTTGTTAATTCTTTTTTCTATAATGTGATTACAAACAAACCTAAGGAGGTAAATCATATGAATAAGGAATTAACAGAGCTGGTTTTTGTTTTAGACAGAAGTGGATCTATGGCAGGTCTCGAAGAGGACACTATAGGCGGATTCAATGGAATGATCAAGAAACAGAAGAAAGAAGGAGAGCAGGTAAATGTAACAACTGTTCTTTTCGATGATAAGATTGACGTGATTCATGACGGATTCGCGATTGATATCATTGAGCCCCTTACAAGCGATGATTACTACGTTAGAGGATGTACAGCCCTTCTTGATGCAGTAGGAACATCAATAAAAAAGGTTGAGAATATCCAGAATCATCTTCCAGAAGCACATAAGGCTGCACGAGTTATCTTTGTTATAACTACAGATGGCCTGGAAAACTCTAGTAAAGAGTACAATTATCCTAAGATCAAACGCATGATTGATGCCAAGAAAGAGCTAGGATGGGACTTCATATTCCTGGGTGCCAATATTGATTCAGTAGCTGAAGCATCTAAAATGGGAATCTCTAGGGACAGCGTAGCGAATTTTGAAAACGACAGCGCTGGAATCGCCACTAATTACGCAATGCTTGGTGATGTAATTTGCGAAGCAGCTCGAAGCAGAGAATCTAAAGGATTCCGTGTACGTAGTGTTAAAACAATGCGTGAAGAGGCTGAGAAAAGAATTAAAGAATAATCTTCTTGAATATGTCTGGCATATTTATTGACCATACTATATGAGAAAATGGGATTATCAGAAATCTATTTATCATGAGAGGAGGTTACATATATGGTTACAAGACATGCAAAAAGAAGGTTAAAGCAAAGAACTGGGGTTAATGGTAGTCAGGTAAATAAAGTTGTTTCTCGTGCTTTGAATGAAGGTATACGACATAGTCAGGCAAAGGGACGACTTAAGGAATGGATGGATGCAGAGTATCTCAAGTATCAAACAGCCAATAACTGTCGATATTATGCGCATAAACTTTATATATTCCATAATCATATTCTTATTACCGTGTTGGATGCAGATGATTGGTTTGATAATAGTCTTAGAGATTATGTGATAGATGACAAAGTATATATTGAATATCGCAAGAAAAGATATTCTAGACGTAAGGATCCTTCTGAGGAAAAGCAGAAACTTGCTGATGATCTGAATAGATTTATTCCTCAGGAGATAGAAGAAAAGTTTGAATGCCTGGAGATACCTGCACATCTAGTAAATGTAAAAGTATTAAAAGACTTTACCATAGAGGTTTCATATAAACCAAATGGTTTAGTTAAAATGAGCTACTTCGAAGACCTTCAAGAATATGCAAAGGAGAAATATGGCTTAAATATACGAGTAAAAGCAATATACGATGTTGTTTTGTCAGTACAAGAGTATATAAGTTGAATTACCTAGTTACATATCGAGGTATAAGTATGGATAAGAGTAAATATAATGATATATATGTTAGGCTGGCTACAGATAATATTACGGATCCTTCTGAAGTAAAGAAAATTGTACTATCATATGGCGTTTCTGAAGAAGAAGCGAATATGATTGTGAATGTAGTGCAGCAGTATGAAAAATCAAATGTATTCGATGCAAGAAAACTCTCAGAAGTAAACTTTCGTAAGATATGCAATGAGCTTTTATTGGTTTACGATATATCACCATCAACGAAAGCATTAATCGCAAATTCTGGATTTGTAGTAGAACAAGAAGATAATGCTATGCTTGTGCTTTGTTACATAGATCACAACGCAGGTATTAGCTTTGAATTAATTGCTTTAGCTAGAAGGTCGAAAGATGGAGAGACTGTAATAGGTCATACAAATACAAGCGCAGGCATAAAGTTCAGAATAGACTCATTTGATGGTAAAGTTGAAGTTGTTCCTGGAACGCTTAAGCTTACAAAGGATATGGTCACTAAAGTAACTGCGGTAGCAGATGGATATAAAGTTTCTGAATCAGTGAATGAGATTAGAATGCTTAAGAAAATAGACCATTTGCGAGCACCTGGTTTTCCAGATGATTTATTAGTTGTCCTGGCAGCTGAGGGTATTAGGCCAGAAGGAGTATGGTGTAGAGTCGAAGATACTGATGAAGAAAACAAAGTTATAAAGATGAAAATGCTAAATGAACCAAGAGGCAGATTCGGAAAGCATATTGGCGATATTGTAGATGTCAGACTTGCTGTATTAGATGATGGAGATTATTGGGCATATATCGTGCTTGAATAGATATAAAAATATGTTTATGTTTCTTTAATTTACCATAGTTTTGTGGTAAAATTGATACATCGGTGAGCGCTTAAAAAATGGGGAAGGAGCTTCTATCGATGTGGGGTAAATTTTATAATTCAATAATGAGCATTAATCATGAAAAGCAGACAGATTATACACACACTTAAGATGCATATATGGCGTGTGTTATTTCTGTCTGTTTTTGTTTTATATGATTTTTTCTTTATGTACTAAGTACTATTGTTAGCGTATAAAATGAAGGGTATTTGAAATGAAGATTAGTTATGAGATACATAACAATACATTAGAATTGTATTTCGATGAGAAACCTGGTGAAAGTATTCGTGAGGCTCTAAAGATTCTTGGCTGGAAATGGGACAAAAATAGCAGGTGTTGGAAAAACAAGAATAATGAAGAGAATGTTAATTATATAAAATCATTAAATATTGCATACGGAGATTCGAGTTTAAATAATAAAGAGGTAAAATCTTTTGTTAAGGAACTCAAAAGAGTGATTTGTATATATACAAATTATAATAATAATCAAATAATTGTTGGTAACTTAATAAATCCTACATGTTGTAATGGAATAAATCTTAGATCATATAAAAACCTTGTAGATATTAATTCCGGAAATATTTTCTTTTCTTTAAAAGGAATGTATTGTCCTAGATGCCATAAATTGTATTTTACTAATGAAGAAGTTCAAAAGAAAAAAAGGTATATAGATTGTTTGGATATTCCATTTAAAACAGTAAAGATTGGTTATGATTATAATGGCAAATATTATCCGATGACAGAAGTTATTAATAATGATGATGTCACTTATTCTGAAAAATATAATAAAAATATAAAATTTTATTTGTTTATGAGAGCATTTGTATATCAAAAAAGATTAAGAAATGTTTCATCGATATTAGATAAATATGGCTATTCTTTAGATACAATTAATAATTTATATGATTGTCGACAAATGAATAATGAATTATTTGATCTGTTTGAAGTGGCAGATATGAACGAGTTATGTACTATTGTGAAAAAAGATATGATTAACAGTATGCATAACATAATGAATAATGATACTTTATCTAAAGTTTACTATGAAAATAATAAAACTGAGCATAAGAAATATATAGTATTTGAATACAATGTTACTGATAAAATGACTGCATTATTTAAACTTCAATGCAATATGTTTGTTAGAAAAAAAGGAGTTAAAGAATATAGGATAAAATCGGATTCTATTAAGGCGAATTTAAAATATAAGGGTAGTGGTTCAATGTTCAGTTATCCGTTGGAAGAAGATGAAAAGGGATGTAGTATTCTATGTTCAAAAGAAAAATTTAAATCATTCTGTAACCCTATTGTTAGTGAAGAAGTTACATCCGATGATTCTCAAAACGTAAAAATCCTTAAAACAGCAGATTTTCTTGTGCGTTCCACAAATTATGGTTGTGTATACAATAAACATCAGTTGGTTAGAATAAATGCCGCTGTAAGAGTTAAAAACAAAAATGGTGTATGTGAAGTTCAAATCCCAGCTGCATATTGTGAAAAATGTGATAAATACTATATTATCGATAGGTATTATAAATCCTTAAAAAGATATGGTTATATATGCTGTAAAATCGATACGTTTGAATCTTTACTATCCACATCAAGGACAGGTTTTTCTACATTTCAAGATAAAGGTATACTGACTTTATATGGATACAATGTTAACAAAAAAGATGATCTTTCGGAAAGTGAAAGGCATGCTATATTAGATTTTGTTATTGATAATGGAATACAGACTAAATATGAGGTTATTGCACATCTTGAAAATTTAATTAACATTCGAAAGAATAATATTTACTTGAAAGATGCAATTAAAAAATGGGAGAAAGATATATCCTATGTTAGTAAAAAACAAAAGGTTAATGCAGTAGTGAGAGTAGATAGCTTAACAGTTCCTGTTAGCAAAAGAATTGTAATAAAATAGCAATTTGTTTTTTATTCTTTATTTCTATGGAGAATAACAACTATTTTTCTTCTAAAAATGAATTGAAAAAAATAGCAATATGAATGGTGATAAACATGGGAAAGTGTAAATTTGAAAATACATTAAATAGATTAAGAAAATCCTCAAGCGATTCGATAGATAATACAGAAATATTTGATGAGTTTAAAAAATATATGCATGTGACAAGAAGTGCTGAAGACGATTTAAAAGAATTATTGCGTAACGTAAATAGTTCTGGTAAAAAAAGTCTTGTTTTATTATGTGGAAGTGCAGGTGATGGAAAGTCTCATTTGTTATCATATTTAAAAAACTATGACGAAGAAAATCTATTAGAAAATTATACAATCTATAATGATGCAACGGAGAGTAGTTCGCCATTAAAAACTGCTATTGATACATTGAATGATTTACTCGAGGATTTTCGAGATACAAATATAAATAGATATGGCAATAATATTATATTAGCAATAAATCTAGGCGTTTTAAGTAATTTTATAGAATCAGAATATGGTGTAAATTATTCTTTGTTACGTAATTATGTTGCGGATAGAAATATTTTGTCAAATAAATTGAATATAAAAACCTTCGATTTTGATAGTCATTTTCATCATGTTAGTTTTTCCGATTATCATATGTATAGTCTTAATGAGAATGGTATTCATGCAGGATATATAGAGGAAATATTTGATAAAATATTTAACAATTCTATTGATAATCCATTTTATTATTCATATTTAAATTCGTGTGGAACGTGTCCGTTATCAATAAAATGTCCAATTAAGGCGAATTATGAGCTTTATTCTATTAGAAATATAAGAAAATATGTAGCTGAATTATTAATAAAATCTACTATTGAGGATAAATTAATTTTAACAACTAGAGAAATATTAAATTTCATATATGATTCGCTTATTTCAAAAGAATTCAACTATTCAGAATTGTATAAACTTATCGTTAATGATATGGAGTATTTGAAAAATTATATTAATCAAATAACCCCAAATCTATTATTTGATTCTACAGATGTTAGTGTTTTAATGAATACACTAAAAAAATATGACCCTTTGTTGGTTAGATCAGAACACTCAGATGAAGAGGCAATTTCTTTTTATGTTTCTTCTAATGTTTCTGATTATATAAAGAACTCATTTGATGCTTTACCATATGGTAAAGTAGTATGCGATGATGAAACATTAAGTCGAATAAATCTTGATAAATCAACAAAAAGCTCGATTTATAATACCATAGTTAGAATTGATGATTTAGATATTAATGAGATAGGAAATGACGTTTTTGATGAATTTATTAAATATCTTTATTATTTTAACTCTGGTCAAAAAAATAAATTGGGAGGATTGTATTCGTTAGTTGAAAATGCTCTTGTTCAATGGTGTGGAAGCATTGATGATGGTTTGTTATGTCTCGATGATAACAATGATGATTATGCTATTTATGAAAAAATTATTTTTATTGCAAGTGTTTCGCATATCGATGAACCAGAGTTTAAAGATGAGTTATTTAGGTTTCGACCATCTATTATTGTAGCTTTTGAGGATAAAAGTAAGGAAGGCGAAAAAATATTCTTAGATATCGATTTTTCTTTATTTTCTTTACTTTATAAATTGAATAAGGGGTATATTCAAACTGCAGATGATAGAAATAATCATGCAGATTTTATTAGTTTTATTAATAGAATTTTACAATCCGGAAAATTAAATGAATCTATCACTATTATGACAAATGAAGGTAATAGAGTTGAGATAATGCAGAATATGTTTGGCTATAAATTTAAGGTGGTGAAATAAATGTTATATTCTTTTTCAAAAGATATATTTATAGGTAGTTTTAATGCAAAATCTACTGAAGAAAAATCAGTTGATTCTATACGTATTACACATTATCAGGACAATCAATTTAAATTGTTTCCTTACAAAGCGGCAACCAAAAGCGCAGCGCCAATTGTATATGATCTTGAAGATGTTGTTAGTGTATTTTTTAGATTATCACTTAATAAAAAATCTGATCCTATTATTTTTGATGATCTTTGTGATACGTTGCTTAAAAATATAGAGATAAATGAAACCGATATTTATCTTTTTAAAGAAATTATAAATAATATGTTCTTTAAAAACGGAAGTTTCATTGCAAATAATATTATGTTGTATCCTTATCAAACTACAACAAATAATAAAAGTTCAGAAAACTTAGCTAAGTATTTGTTTTCTGTTTTGGGAATAAATGAATCAGATTGTAAGATGATTGAAAAATCAAAAAATAATATAAGATTTAGTGTTTTAGAGAGTATGATCAGTAATGCGCTTGAGTCTAAGAATATATCTGATTCAGAGGTGTTTGTTCCATATTTTCAAATTAAAACAGATATACAAGATAGCTTTAAAAATGATTTATATTTTATGTTAAATTGTGGGATGACTTCTTTGGAAGATATGGCAAATCTTTTATCCGTTTATTATTTTTTTTATGTATCTCAAACTTGCATAGTTCTTGATAAGTTTTTTTCAGAGTCTCGTTCATATATAGCTCCGTTTTATTATGCTCTTGACTGGGAAAAAGTAAGTAAAAATAGATTATGCTGTACAGATGGGTGGGAGAAACTACAAGAAAGTATTGGCCATATGTTTAGCCATGCTATTACACTTGAAATTCTTAATCAAACAGAATCTGATGAAATGTTGGATTATATTTCTTTTTCAGAAATGATAAAGGAAAATCCTGAGTTAGATGATTATTTATCGAATGAGGTGTGTTTAGCTGAAAAGACATATTGTTCATATATTGGCGATTATAAAGGGTTTAATAATATTCCGTTTAGGCCAGGAATGAATAAAACAGAAACTGCGATTATGCACTTGTTTAAATGTGTGGAAATGCAGTTTGTAGAAACAGATAGAAATAGAGCTAATCAGGCGTATAATGAAAAATTTATTGATTATTGTAAAAAAAGATGGGTAAAGAATCGTAAAAAATCTGGATTAGTTTTAAATTTATCTGAGAGTGATGTGATTTTTTTGACTAAGATATGTTTGAAAAATAACGAAAAGATTAGATTGATTGATTTATATAAAGAATATGAAAAAAGAGGTATATATCTTGACAATACCTCAAAAGAATTATTACAAGAATTTTTTACTAAGCTAAATTTGATAGATAAAAAAAGTGATAGCGGAGATGCACAGTATGTCAAACGAATTTTATGATTTTATAGCAAAAAAAATAGATAGTTATTTTCAATCTTCATCTAAGGATGGTTTGTTATTAAAAGGTGAAAGCTTTTGCTTAAAATTAGATAATGAAGATATGGTTGAAAAGGTATATAAGGCATTAAAGAAACTTGCAATTAGTAATAACACTATCGGAGACTATTCACTTACATGTAAAGATGATTCAATTTATAATACTTTTACATTAAAACTTGAAAAAGATGAAATCATAATTGCTGCTCAGATAGATGATATGACTAATGATTTTTTGTGTGCAACAATAAGAAATGCTGCTAATGAGAAATATAAGCCTTTATTAATGATTTCTGCAAATCCGATAGATAGTGCCAAAAGCGGTTCTCAAGATATGGCTGCAAGTGGTATGCCTTTTTATTCAGATGAATTAATTAAAGAAATTAAAAAGTTAATAGAAATAAGTTCACAATTATCTGAGGTTGAAAAAAGGATCTTATATTTTGAATTAAAAAGACGTGATGCGGATGTTTTTAGTGATAATTCATCCTTATATGAATATAAAGATCTTCTTTCTATTTTGAGTTCAGGACGTATTCAGCCAAGTAATTATCAAGGATTTAGACTCTTTAGTTTGGATGGTAAAACTGATTATATATATGCTGGTAAGTCTAAAATAGAAAAAGAAATAAAGAATAATAATGAATTATTTGAAAGAATTGAAAGAGGTATTAGATATGGGAATTTAGAAAGTGATTTATCAAAAATCCTTGATGATTCTATGATATATAAAATTGAAAAGGCGTATAAAGATGATCCTGAAAAGTGGAGTATACCATTTAAATATGCTGACCTTTTAGCTTCGATAGAAAGGAAAAAGGCAAAGATGGATAATCCGTTACAAATAGATAATGAAAATATTTCTTTATATGGTTCGTTTCCATTTGAAATGATAGATTTTGATAAAGATGTTTTAATAAGAAATGAGGGGTCTCAAACATCTCACAAAAGAGTAAAGCATTTTCTTGTTTTTAATTCTTGCAAATATAAATCATTGCATCTTCGTGTTGATTGTAACACAAAAATTTATAGTAATAATATTGTTTATGATGATACTACATTTGAAAAAGATGGTAAGGCGATTATTTTTACGTTTGATAGGGAAGGAATATCATTTCATAAATTAGAATTATTCGATGATGTAAATAATATCAGATATATATTTAAGATATGTATTATTGATATTTGTTCGGATTATTTGTTAAAAACTGTAAAAACTAGTTTTATCATTGATTATAAAAAAACAAAAAAGAAATGCAGAATAAAAATACCTGGAGTTTCAACATTAGTTGAGTTTAATACTAATGGAATAAGTGATAAATTGTATAAGCTAGAAGATAATGCTCTATATAAATGTAGTATTACAGATAAATTGATTCTTTCGTCAACAGAAGATGATCTTTCGAATTATGGAAGTGGTATAAATATAGAAATTGATTTTTCTGGAATTGTTGTACCGTTTGTTTTTTTTCCTGATGAACCTAATAGTAAAGAGATTATTGGTAGAAATATTTTTAAAGAAAAGTTTTCCCAAAAAAAGTGTTTTATATATGAAGACGGTAGGATACGTTCTGAAACAAATGAGTTTTTTGTCAAAGCTCAGCTATCCAGGGAACTAAAACTTGAAAGCATTATAATCGATAAAAAAATACTTTGTGGAAAAATAAAAAATAATAGTGATCCAGATACTATTAACGTTGATTCTATAGATTTATGTATTCCTTTAAATTTAAAGGAAGCATATGTTTCTTTATTAAATGCTTTTAATGATAGACATACTACTCCAACGTTGGCTTATGTAGGAGGTGATTTAAGACAAATTGTAGAATCCTATATTAATGCATTTGAAGAATGCTTTATAGACTTAAGCGAAGGAGATGTATTAACTAAAGAACAAGAAGATGTGTTGCTTTTGGGAGCGTTAATTAAAGGTAATTATACGGAGATTATATATACTCCATTTCATCCATTAAATATGGTATATCAATTATCTCTTATTGATGAAACAGGATTTAAATTTATTGGTGATGTTATTATAGATAGATTAAACTCTATTAATTTATTGCCTTATATTCAGCGATTAAAAAAAATCTATAAAGTTTCAGATCAAATTTTTTCTCAAGAATGGAAGTATTATGCTCCTGTTGAGAATAAAAAATATAGAGGAAGTCGGAGATATGTTTCTAAATTAGTTGAAGAAAAAATTATAGAGTTTTCTTCTCATTTTAAATATATATTTGATGATATTAATAATAGATCAATTAAAATAAATTTGATTAATATGGGTGATTGTACAGAAGTATTTATTGGGATTACAAATTATTTTATTCACGAAGTGAATAAAAATGCTCATCTTGAAAAATTACTTAGATTCGAAATTCATATATATAATGATGACTTAACTGGTAATGCATTTAAAAATATAAAAGATTATTATTTATTAAAACGTTATTTAGAATTTTTAAAATTATCGATTGCTAGTGGAACAACGATGAATACACTAGAAGGTATACTCTCTAAAAATGTTTCTTGTTATTTTCATCATGACACAGGTTTGAATTATGAATATGCTCATTTAACATTTTATGAGATGGAATCAGAAATATTATCTGAACAAGCAACAATGAATCAAATTGAAACTGGAATTTCTTTGCATGGTATTCTTTCAGGAATTCCATCTAGTAAATATGGACATAAATATAGGACTGGCTATGGAATTAAATATGCTGAGAATAATAGACTGATAAATATTTCATCGTTATATAATGCTTTAATGCAGGTTGAGTCAACTGGAAATCCATATCATTCAAGTACTTGTATTTCTACTCAAATTCAAGAACAAGCTGAAAAGAAAATGGATTATATTTATAAGGATTCAAACTGGGTTGTTTTTGTTGACCCTAAAGTTGATTTGGATTTCTTTACTGAAAAAGAAACAAATAGTGATTTATTAATTATTCATTATAGTGATCAATATACATCAAGTAGTGGCTATGATGCTATTACAGTAACTCATAAATCTAATCAATATGCTATGGTAATCAAGGATTATTTATATGAAAAAGGAATATTTGCGGATGTTTCCGAAGTTCATAAAATAATAGATTTGTTTAATGCCATAAATGGTGATTGGTTATTAAGGTTGGTTTCATCTAAAAGAGGTAATAAAGATTCGACATTTAGTAGAGAAAAAATAAGTATTGTTGCTGCAATTAAGTTTATGCTCGCATTTTTAAGGCATAAAGATATTATATGGATTCCAATTTCATTAGAAGAAATGCTCCGTGTTTCTGGTGGTGTAGGTCTTTCGAGAGATGAAGGTGTTTTGTCAGCAAAGAATCTTGGGTTTGATATGGGGCCTACTAGTGATGATTTATTATTTATTGGTTTAGATTATAGCAAAGATATTCCTAAACTGTATTTGTATCCAACTGAAGTAAAAACAGGTAATAATGAAGGTGGCGTGATAAAAAAAGCTTTTGAGCAGATTTCATCAACTGCTCGTGGTTTTCATGATGCTTTTATTCCGGATGGAACTATTTCAAAAACACTTTTATATAAAGTTAATCGAAATTTTTTGATGCAATTATTAATTACAAGTGCTAAAAAAATGCAATCTTATCATGTTGATGATTCTCAGTGTTGGCATATAATCTTGGATAAATTTAGAGAGGCTTTATTGAATGATAATTATGTTATTTCTGATGATATTCAAGAAATACTTGGAAAAGGAGCTGTTTTATCATTTAGAAGTGGCGTTGTTCAAAGAAAAACATCATTTAAAGAAGATTCAATAAATTATATAGAAATGCCTGAAAAGGATGAGTTTGATTTAATTTTAAAAGATGTTAATGAAATATATGTTGATATTTGTAATAAAAATGAAAGTGAATTATTGATTTTTGGTGATTGTAATTTAGCTGAAATAACCGGAGATCTATCTAAGCTTATTATTTCAGAATATGAATGTGATGAAAGTGATAATGTCGAAAGAACATTAAATGATAATGTCGATTTAAATGATATAGAAGAAATAAATAGTAATGTTGAAATAAGTGATGATGGAAGTGGAGAAAATTTAAAAACTCTTTCAGCTGATATTAAAGTTGAGGATGAAGAGTATAATTATATGAGAATTTTGTTTGGAAAGAATGAACAAAATGGCGAAGATGTTTTTTGGTGTCCTAACGATACTACTCAGTTATTTCATACAAACACCGGTATAATAGGTACAATGGGAACTGGCAAAACTCAGTTTACAAAGTCGTTAATTACACAAATATGTCGCGAACAAGAAAATAATGTAGATGGACAAAGAATTGGTATACTTATATTTGATTATAAAGGCGATTATAATGAGAGTAAATTAGATTTTGTACAGGCTACAAATGCTAAAATATTAAAACCTTACCATTTGCCGTTTAATCCATTGACATTAACTAAATCTAAAGTATTTAAACCTTTATTACCAACTCATACTGCTAATGCTTTTAAAGATACTATTTCAAAAGTGTATAATTTAGGTCCTAAACAGCAGGCGTGTTTGTTACAGTGCATAATGGATACCTATATTTCTGCTGGAATTAATCCGGCTAATCAAGATACATGGAATTATGAAGCGCCTACTTTTGATCAAGTATATCAAAGATATTGTAATGATGAAGATATAAAAAAAGGTGATTCATTATCTGCTGCTCTTGACAAACTTAGTATGTTTGAAATATTTGAAAGTGATCCTAAAAAAACACAATCTTTGTTTGATATTCTTGACGGTGTAGTAGTTATTGATTTGTCTGGATATGATTCAGATGTTCAAAGTCTAATTATTGCTATTACATTAGATTTGTTTTATTCTCAAATGCAGGCGTTAGGATCAAGCAAGATGGAAGGGAATTATAGACAATTATCTAAAATGATACTAGTTGATGAAGCTGATAATTTCATGAGTGAAGGATTCACGTCATTAAAAAAGATATTAAAAGAGGGGCGCGAGTTTGGTGTTGGAACTATATTATCAACGCAATTTTTAAGACATTTTGGATCTGGTGAAGATGATTATGCAAAATATATTCTTACATGGATTGTTCATAATGTATCTGATTTAAAAAATTCTGACATTGATTTTGTTTTTAATACTGAAGCCAAAAGTCAAGAGAATCAACGCCTATTCAATGCAATTAAGGGGCTTGAAAAACATCATAGTATTATAAAAATAGGTAAGCAAAAACCAATTTATTTAAAGGATAAGCCGTTTTGGGAGTTGTTATCAGATATATCCTCTTAAAAGTCATGAGTTTTGTACTGTTTCATATATGAGACACCTTGTATAATACAATTGCTATATAAAATGTATTTTTTATCCTTTATTTTTTCGAGGGCAATATGGATATTAATGAGTTAATGAATCTTACTAAATCAAATGTTACTATTTTTGATAGTGTTGTGAAAGCGAATAGTGTAATAAATAATCCAAAATATAAATCTATTGTTTGTTCTGTTAGCGGTGGAAGTGATAGTGATATTTTATTGGATATTTGCACAAAGCTTGATACTGAAAAAAAAATAAACTATGTATATTTTGAAACGGGATTGGAATATGCGGCTACAAGAAAGCATATTGAAGAACTAGAAAATAAATATGGTATTACAATTAAAAGAGAAAGAGCTAAGAAAGCAATTCCACAATGTTGTAAACAATATGGTCAACCTTTTATATCTAAACAAGTGAGTGAATGGATATCTAGGTTACAAAAACATAATTTTGATTGGGTAAAAGACGGTAATAAATCATTTGAAGATTTACTTGTTTTATATCCTAAATGCAAAGCAGCACTTAGGTGGTGGTGTAATGCATGGGATAATAGGTCTAATGGTTCTATTAGTAGTTATAATATTAATTATAATAGATATTTAAAACAATTTATGATTAAAAATCCTCCTTCTTTTAGAATATCAAATTCTTGTTGTAAATATGCAAAGAAAGAAGTTGCCAAAAAGGTAATTAAGTCGTTAAAAGCTGATTTAAATATTATTGGTGTAAGAAAGTATGAAGGTGGTGCGAGAGCAACGGCCTATAAGAATTGTTTTTCGTCTAATTCTGATACGGCAGATCAATATAGATTAATATTTTGGTACAAGAATGAAGATAAATCAGATTATGAAAGCTTATTTGATGTAGTTCATAGTAAATGTTATACAGAATACGGATTACAACGTACTGGTTGTGCAGGATGTCCTTATGGTAGAAATATGGAAGAAGAACTAAGAGTTTTAGAAGAATATGAGCCTAATCTTTATAAAGCTGTAAATATAATATTTGGTGATACATATGAGTATACTCGTAAATATAAGGAATTTGTTGAAAAAAAACTATTAGAAGATAAGTAGGATATATATGTCTGGTTGGAATCAAAAAAGTGGAGTTTTAAAGGAATTAGTTTTATCTGAAGATGAAATATGGTCGAAATTTAATTTTGTCTTTTCTGATTCTAGTAGAAAACGAAATACATACAAATTTGGCTTATTAAAATCTATATTTGATAATACTTTTAATATGATTAGTACAGATATGGGAATGTTTTTGTCTTATGAAAAAATTTTTTCTAAATTTTCTGAAAATTATTGGAATTTAGTTGTCAAATATGATCTAAAACAAATGAGACCGGATGGAAAATCCCGATTTTCAAAGATTGAAACTATATTAAAAAATATTGTTAATGATAATAATGCTTTGATATCAGTTGATTATAATTCGATCGATAAAGATACACAAAACAAAATATTAAAAAAAGTGGTTCAATCACAAATTTTATGTGATGGCTGATTCCTGACATACTCCTTCCGGCTCATATCCATGATCTTCAAGAAGAAGTATTCATCATCAGGATAGCCATATCCGTGACGACGGAGG
>Ga0129307_1000402_pt1 | contig 68853 bp, 83 predicted proteins | sample P1105metagenome_FD_94437 | JGI IMG/M metagenome (GOLD analysis project Ga0129307, IMG submission 94437) | Capybara group fecal microbial communities from Wisconsin, USA - P1105 metagenome | ecosystem: Host-associated > Mammals > Digestive system > Large intestine > Fecal | place: USA: Wisconsin...
TCATCTCCTGGTACCTGTTGGGAGGGATGGAAGAGAAAGTGGAGAACCTGACCCAGAGCATCGAACGGCTGCGCATGGCAGTGAAGAGGGAATAGAGAAAAGGGGGTATTGCACGTTGCGTGCAACACCCCCTTCTGTCTAGGGGCAGCAAAGCTGCCCGTCACTGGTCTCTGGTCACTGGTCGAAGGAAGGCAGCCGGGCTGCGGCTGCCTTTCATTGTATGATGCTGGCTCGGACTCGCCTTTGGCTTGTCCTTGCCTCTCCAGTAGAGCGCTAGACAAGCAACGGATGAAAAGAAAAGCACAGTCCTATTTTATTCGAAAGAACCCGTCTGCCACGGGTTCTTTCCAGCGGCCAGTGACCAGTGACAAGTAACCAGTGACAGGGATATGGCAATCCCCCTACTTCTTTTCCCGGCTGCATTTTTCCGCATCCATGGCCAGGGCGAACATGAGCACGTGGAGGGCGTCGCTGGGGTCCCGGATCTCCATCACATAGGTATCGGAGAGGTGGAACAGTTCCTTGCCGATGGTGGCCACCCAGTTTCCCTGGGCGTCCCGGATGGTGTAATCCCATTCCAGGAAATTCCCGTCCACTTTCCAGCCGTTGAAGTCGATGGCGAATTTTGGAGAGAACAGGGACAGCTTCTTACTGATCCGGCCGATATGCCGTCCCCCTTCATACAGTTCGAACTTGGGCAGGAACGTGATGATCTTTTCTTTCACCAGGCCCAATTCATGGCCCTGGGGGTCGCAGATTTTCAGGCAGTGGCCCCAGGCCAGCTGTCCTTTCACCACAAAGATCGTACTGCCGTTTTCGTCGTAGATATCATAACTGTCGAACCAGGAAAAGATCCGTTGGCGGAACAAGAGTTTCATGGGCGTGCCTCCCTTAAAAGACATAAGAACGGCCCTTGCGGGCCTTTCAGACGTCAGGCGTCAGATTGTTCGTGATAAGGCAGATCGGACCTGCTGCTTAACCGAACAAAAGCTGATATCTGACGTCTCAAGGCCCACTGGGCCGTTTCTGACTTCTTAGTTTTCCCTTTTCACAGCATCTCTCACGATATCCAGGATATGGTTCCCCACTTCTTCCTTGCTCATGAGATCCAGGCTGCGGATCTCGCCGCTGGGGAACAGCAGCTTCACTACATTGGTATCGGTGCTGAAGCCGGCGCCCTTCATGGTCACGTCGTTGGCCACGATCATATCCAAATTCTTCTTCTTCACCTTGGCGGCGGCATTTTCCAGCAGGTGCTGGGTCTCAGCCGCGAAGCCCACCAGGAACTGGCCCTTCTTTTCCTGGCCCAGCTGCTTCAGGATATCCGGGTTCTTATCCAGGGCAATGGTCAGGGTCTCATCGTTTTTTTTGATTTTCTGTGCTTCTGCATGATGGGGCCGGTAGTCCGCCACGGCAGCTGCCATGATCACCACGTCCACCGCCGCATAGGCTGCCAGTACGGCATCCATCATTTCCCGGGTGGTTTCCACATTCTGGAACGCCACATTCCGGGGAACGGGAAGGGCCGTCGGGCCGGAGATCAGGGTGACTTCCGCCCCCCGCCGGGCTGCGTCCCGGGCGATGGCATACCCCATCTTCCCGCTGGACCGGTTGCCGATGAAACGGACGGGATCGATGGCTTCCCGGGTCCCCCCCGCGGTCACCAGGATCCGCAGCCCCCGCAGATCCCCTTCCCGGCTGGCCAGGAAGGCTTCGATGAAGGCCTTGATGTCTTCCGGTTCCGGCAGCCGTCCGGACCCGTTTACCCCACAGGCTAGATGGCCGGCGGCACTGGGCATGAGGGTGATCCCATCCTGGCGCAGGGTGGCCAGGTTCCGGACCACCGCCGGATTTTCCAACATATTGGTGTTCATGGCCGGGCAGACGATCTTCGGTCTGTCACAGGCCATCAGGGTGGTGGATAAGAGGTCGTCGGCGATGCCATTGGCCATTTTGCCGATGATATCCGCCGTGGCCGGAGCCACCACCATCAGGTCGCACCAGCGGCCGATGGCCACATGTTCCACATTGAATTCCGCATTGCCGGCCCACAGGTCCGTGGCCACCGGGTTCCCGCTGATTTCCTTGAACAGCAGGGGAGAAACCAGATGGGTGGCTGCTTCCGTCATGATGACCCGCACCTGGGCCCCGGCCTGGACCAGCCGGCTCACCAGGGTCACGGCCTTATAGGCGGCAATGCCCCCCGTCACGCCCAACGCAATCTTTTTGCCTTCCAGCACGGCTGCCTCCTGTTATTTTTTCATTTCCTTCAGGTCTTCTTTGGTGGCAATGGTCACCAGACCTTCGCCGATTTCCTTCAAGGCGATGGAAACCGGTTTGTTGGAATCACATTTCACCAGGGCAGGAGCATGGTCCACCAGCTGCCGGGCCCGTTTGGAGGCCATAATCACCAGGGCATACTTGCTGCCGACTTTATCAGCCAGATAATCAATAGAAGGATCAATCATGGACATAGTTGTACTCTCCTTTACTTCTCCTGCGTCTCTGCGCAGTCACAGGTGCCGTTATGGCAGATTTCATCAACGATATAATAGGTGCGGCCCACCCGCAGGTGTTCCACATCGATGATCTTGCTGACTTTATCCGTGGCCTTCTCCACTTCGTCGTTGACCACGATGTAGTCATACTTGGAGGCATAGGCCAGTTCGCTGGTAGCAGCGCTGAGCCGGCGTTTGATCACGTCCACGGCATCGGTGCCCCGTTTGTAGATCCGCTTGGACAGTTCATCCAGGGAAGGAGGCACGATGAAGACGAAGACCCCGTCCGGATAGCTTTTCTTCACCTGGAGGGCTCCCTGGGGATCGATCTCCAGGATCACGTCCAGGCCTTCCGCCAGTTTATCCAGCACGTACTGCCGGGGCGTCCCGTAATAGTTCCCATATACGGAAGCGTGTTCCAGGAGGCCTCCGTTCTTGATCATCTCTTCGAATTCATCCCGGGTCTTGAAGAAATAATTCACCCCGTCCACTTCCCCATTCCGAGGCTGACGGGTGGTGCAGGAAACCGAGTAGGCCATATGGTCCCGTTTTTCCCGGAGCCGGGCACAGATGGTCCCCTTCCCAGCGCCGCTGGGCCCGCTGAGCACCAGCAAAATCCCCTGAGGTTTATTCATTGTCTTCCTCCCTCTCTTCTGCAGCCGGTTCTTCCTGGGCCTCCTGGGTCACAAACCGGTTGGCAATGGTTTCTGGCTGCAGGGCAGACAGCACGATGTGGCCGCTGTCCATAATCAATACGGCCCGGGTCCGCCGGCCATAGGTGGCATCGATGACCACGCCCTTGTCCCGTCCATCCTGGATGATCCGTTTGATGGGAGCGCTTTCCGGTCCGATGATGGTGATGACCCGCTGTGCGGAGACGATATTGCCGAAGCCGATGTTGATCAGTTTGATATCCATAAATAACTTCTCTCCTAGTCTTATTGTATATTCTGGATCTGTTCCCTTACCTTCTCGATTTCACTCTTCATATCCACGATGGTCTGGATGATCAGGGCATCCCCTGCTTTGGACGCGATGGTATTGGCTTCCCGGTTCATTTCCTGGACCAGGAAATCCATCCGCCGTCCCACAGGCTGTTCTGCCTGGAGCAGCTGACGGAACTGCCGGAGGTGACTGTGGAGACGGACGGTTTCTTCTGTCACATTCACCCGGTCCGCATAGATGGCCGTTTCCTGGATGATCCGGCTCTCGTCCAAAGGACCGGTCCCCGCTTCCTGGAGCAGCTGCCGGAGCTGCCGGCCCAGTTTCTGCCGGTATGCCTGCACGGTTTCCGGAGCCCGCTCTTCGATGCTCCCCAGCTGTCCTTCGATGACCGTGACGCGTTTTTCCAAATCAGCCGCCAGCTGCCTTCCTTCTGTCCGGCGCATCTCCAAGAGATGTTCCAGGGCCTCATCCGTGGCTTTGGCGATCCCCGGCCACAGTTTCTCCAGGTCCACCGTCCCCTCTTCCGGCAGCAGCACATCGGGGCGGCTGGCAATGAAAAGCAGTTCTTGGGAAGAAGTTTCCCAGGAAGAACCCAACAAATGGGCAAGCTCTTTCAAACTATCATGATAAGCGTTTGCCAGGCCTTTGTCAATCGTAACTTGTCTGCCTTCCGCTCCTGTGTATCCAGAAGTAATGAAGACGTCCATATGTCCCCGGCTGATCCGATCCAGGATCTTCCGGCGCAGGCGGTTTTCCAGAGGGTTCAGGAACCGGGGCAGCCGCAGGGATGCCTCACCGTACCGGTGGTTCACCGTCTTGATCTCGATCTGGAAGGTAAAGTCCCTTTCTGCCCATTCGCCCCGGCCGTAGCCGGTCATGCTCTGGATCATGCGTTTCCCCTCCCTTGTATCAGTTCATCGCCGTCAGTTTCAGGACGAATTCCCGGGTCCCCCCGTATTCATCGGTGGCTGCCAGGACCATGGTCCGGTTGGGATCCACCTTGGTCAGGTCGAAATAGACGAAATACTGCAGGTCCCACACATTGTTGTCTTCCAGTTCCCCGCTCTGTTTGTTGGGGATCTGCATATCCCGCTGGGAAGCGCTGTTCAGATTGCAGTAATAGGGTTCCAGCACCTTCTGCCCCTGGTACAGCTTCACTTTCAGGTTCTTGGGTTCCAGCTTCACGCTGGTGCTCAGGTTGAGGCCCAGGGCCAGGACCCCATCGTACTGCCTGGCCACCTTCATTCCTTGGGCCACCGTGGGGGTATTCCCGTCGCTGGCCTGCTGCCGGGCATCCACCGCCACTGTCAGATAGGGGGTATAGACGATCACCCGTTCCCGGAGCCCATAGGGATTCATCTGCTTCCGGTCGTAAACTGTCCAGGGAGCCAGCAGTTCCCCCAGAGAAGCTCCTTTCCGTTCGGCTCCATAAGTCTGTGCGGACTGGATGGTATTGGGAGTCAGGGGAAGCATAGCGAAGACAGGTTGGGAAAACAGCAGGAAGGCTGCTGTGAAAAGGCCCAGTTTTTTCATGATATCCTCTCCTTTACGGTTTGACCGAACAGTCCTATCCGGTTATACTAATCAATATATTATAACGAATTTAACGAAACCGTGCAAATATTGGAGGAAATCATGAATTTAGAAGGAATCACCCTGCAGCTCCTGACCCGGGAACTGACGGCCGCTCTCAGCGGCGGAAAGATTTTCAAGATTTTCATGCCCAGCCGGGCTTCCCTGCTGCTGCAGGTGAACCAGCAGAACCGGACGATCAATCTGCTGGTGGATATGAACGGGGACTCCCCTCTGATCACCCTGCCGGATACCCTGCCGGAACGGCCGGATCTGCCCCCCAGCTTCTGCATGCTGCTCCGGAAACACATGGAAGAAGGCCGGATCGCCCAGGTATCCCAGCGGGGCCTGGACCGGATCCTGACCCTGGATGTGGATCTGATCGGAGCGGAACGGAAGATCATCACCAAAAAGCTGATCCTGGAACTGACGGGCAAGAACAGCAACATCATTTTCGTGGACGAAAAAGGCATCATCCTGGATGCCCTGCGCCATATCGGCAAGGCCCAGAGCCGGTTCCGGCAGATCCTGCCCAATCTGCCCTACACCCTGCCCCCGGCCCAGACGGGCCTGGATTTCCTCGCGGCGGATCCTCACGCTATCCGGGAGGCCGCTGTGGCCCAGGGGGATGTGTCCCTGGTCCAGGGGCTCATCGCCGCCACCCAGGGCATCGGGAAATACACCGCCCAGGAAGTGGAACTGCGCAGCGGCTGTGTAGGCCCTGTAAACCTGCTGGACCTAGAAGGGGCCCGGAAGCTGGAAGGCGCCATCGCCCAGCTCCAAGGGGAGATCCGCCGGCGCCTGGAGGGGACGGATCCTTCGGTCATCGCCCAGATCGACAGCCGGAACCGGATGAAGAACCTGGTCCCTTACCTGCCCCATAGCCATCCGGAATGGACCCGGAAGACCTTTCCCTCCCTTTTGGCTGCCCAGGCCTACAGTGCTTCCTTGATCCCCATCCAGATCCCGGAAAAGGACCTGCTGGCCAAACTGGTCGCTTCCCAGGAAGCCAAGACGGAAAAGAAACTGAAATTCCTGGCCCAGGATCTGGCCCGGGCAGAAAACGCCGAGACCCAGAAAATCATGGCGGATACCCTGATGGCCTATGGCTGGTCCCTGCAAAAAGGCCAGACCTCCTGTGAACTGGACAGCCTCTATGACGGGAAGAAGCTGAAGATCGCCCTAGCCCCGGAGCTGACTCCCATGGAAAACGCCCAGGCCTATTATAAGCGGTACAACAAATTCAAACGGGCCGTAGGAGAGATCCAGCAGCAGCAGGCAGAAGCCCAGGCCCTGCTCACCTATCTCCAGAGCCTGGACGTCTCTCTGGAGACCGCTTCCACCAAGGGGGAGATCGCTGAGATCAAGCAGGAGATCATCAGCCTGGGCCTCCTGCCCCAGCCCCGGAAGAAACAGCCTTCCCAGAGCCGTTCCACCCCTCTCAAAGTGGTTCTGACTCCGGACACCTTCCTTTATATTGGAAAGAACAACCGGCAGAACGACGAAGTGACCTTCAAATTGGGACGGGGCGGCGATCTGTGGTTCCACGCCAAGAATATCCCCGGTTCCCATGTGATCCTGAAGACCACCCTGCCCCAGCCCCGGCAGGAGGATATCCTGGTTGCTGCCCAGCTGGCCGCCGGCTATAGCAAAGGACGCAGCGCCGACCGGGTGCCAGTGGACTATACGGAAAAACGCCTGGTGAAAAAGCCCAGCGGGGCCAAACCCGGGTTCGTGATCTACACCGGACAGACCACCCTATATGTTAAACCTTGTACAACTGTCCACGTATCAAAAGACTGATTCGTCTTTTTGATTGACAGGGGTTACACTCCGTGCTAAATTATTCTTTATATCACGGCAAACCTGCTAGCAAAAAGAGAAAAGAGGAATATCATGAGAAGTACAACGGTAAAAAAAGGTTCCACACGGGCGGCCCATCGCTCTCTGTTCTATGCTATGGGATATACGGAAGAGGAATTGAAGAAACCCCTGATCGGGATCTGCAATGCCCAGAATGAGATCATCCCCGGCCATATGGATCTGGATCGGATCGCCAAGGCCGTGAAATACGGTGTGCTGGAAAACGGCGGCACCCCTATCGAATTCCCTGCCATCGGCATCTGCGACGGTATCGCCATGGGCCATGACGGCATGAAATATCCTCTGGCCAGCCGGGAACTGGTGGCAGACAGCATCGAAGCCGTAGCCAACGGCCATGCTTTCGACGCCCTGGTCCTGATCCCCAATTGCGACAAGATCGTCCCGGGCATGCTGATGGCGGCAGCCCGGCTGAACATCCCTACCGTAGTCGTCAGCGGCGGGCCTATGCTCCCCGGCCGTTACCAGGGCAAAGACATCAGCGTCAGCACGGTGTTCGAAGCCGCCGGCCGTTTTGAAGCCGGCACCATCAGCAAAAAAGAACTGTCGGAGATCGAGCACTGCGCTTGCCCCGGCTGCGGTTCCTGTGCCGGCCTGTTCACTGCCAATACCATGAATTCCCTGACGGAAGTGCTGGGCATGGGCCTGCCGGGCAATGGGACCATCCCGGCCGCCTACCAGGGTGCCCGGATTGCCCTGGCCAAGGAAGCCGGCAAACAGGTGATGGAAATGCTGGCCAAGGACATCCGTCCCAAAGACATCATGACGGCCAAGGCTTTCCGGAACGCCATCACGGTGGATATGGCCATGGGCGGCTCCACCAACACCTGTCTCCATCTGCCGGCCATCGCCCATGAAGCGGGCGTGGACCTGCCCCTGGAGCTGTTCGATGAAATCAGCAAGCATACCCCCTATCTGACCAAGCTGAGCCCTGGCGGGACCTTCCATATGATCGACGTGGAAGAAGCCGGCGGGATCCGGGCGGTCATGAATGAACTGGCCAAACACGGGCTCATCGAAAAGGACTGCCTGACCGTCACTGGCAAGACCGTGGGCCAGAACATCAAAGGGGCCAAGATCCTCCGTCCCGAAGTGATCCACACGGTGAAGGACCCCATCCGGAAGACCGGCGGCATCGCCGTGCTGAAAGGGAACATTGCCAAAGACTGCTCCGTGGTCAAGGAAAGTGCCGTGGCTCCGGAAATGCTGAAGCACTCCGGTCCGGCCCGGGTGTTCAATTCGGAAGATGAAGCCATCGAAGCCATCGTGGGCAAGAAGATCAACCCGGGGGATGTGGTGGTGATCCGGTATGAAGGGCCCAAAGGCGGCCCCGGCATGCGGGAAATGCTGAACCCCACCGCGGTGATCACCGGCATGGGCCTGGGCAAATCGGTGGCTCTCCTGACGGACGGCCGTTTCTCCGGTGCCACCCAGGGCGCCTGCATCGGCCATATCTCTCCGGAAGCCCGGGAAGGGGGCAACATCGCCCTGATCGAGGAAGGGGACATCATCGATATCGACATCCCCAACCGGACCCTGAATGTCCGGGTCAGCGACGAAGAGCTGGCCAAACGGAAAGAAAACTGGGTCTGCCCGCCTCCCAAAGTGAAGAAAGGGTACCTGGCCCGCTATGCGTCCCTGGTGTCCTCCGCCGCCCAGGGAGCGATGCTGAAGTATAATTGAGGAAAAGGGGGTGTGAAAAATTCACACCCCCCTGTCACTGGTCTCTTGTCACTGGTCACTGGCCGATGGAAAGAACCCGTGGCTGACGGGTTCTTTCGAATAAAAAATAGGACTGTGCTTTTCTTTTCATCCGTTGCTCGTCCAGAGTTCTTCTGGAGAGGCAAGGACAAGCCAAAGGCGCGTCCGAGCCAGCATCATACAATGAAAGGCAGCCGCAGCCCGGCTGCCTTCCTTCGTCCAGTGACCAGAGACCAGTGACCAGTGACAGGGGCTGTTGCGCATGCAACAGCCCCTTTTTTCATTTACTCTCAAAAAACGCCTTATACGCCCGATAGGTCTCGTAGGCATCGGCTTTGCTCAGCAGGTCGTAGGGAGAGTGCATGCTCAGCATGGCGGTGCCGCAGTCCACCACTTCGCAGCCCCAGTCCGCCAGCATGTAGGCGATGGTGCCGCCGCCTCCCTGGTCCACCTTCCCCAGTTCCCCGATCTGCCAGGCCACCCCGGCCTCATTGAAAATGGTCCGGATCTTCTGGATGAATTCGCTGTTGGCATCGTTGCTGCCAGCCTTGCCCCGGGCGCCGGTGTACTTGGTCAGAGCCACCCCGTAGCCCAAAAGGGCCGCGTTATCCTTTTCCGTCACTTCCGGGAACATGGGATCCAGGCAGCTGTTCACGTCCCCGGAGAGCATCTCGCTGTTTTCCATGGTTTCATAGAAATCCAGCAGGCTGCCCCTATCCTGGAGGGCCAATAGCTTCATGACGAATTTGGCAAAATAAGAAGACTGCATCCCTGTATTCCCATAGGACCCGATTTCTTCCTTGTCCGCAAACAAAGCCGCCTGGGTCTTGGTGCCGGGCGCGGCCTCCAGGATGGCTTCCAGGTTGGCATAGGAACACACCCGGTCATCCTGGCCATAGCCGGCGATCAGGGACCGGTCAAAGCCCACATCCCGGCTCTTCAGGGCCGGGACCAGTTCCAGTTCCGCCGTGGTGAAATCTTCCTCCTCTACCCCATAGGTATCCTTCAAGAGGGCCATCAGGGCGTCCTTCGCCTTCTGGTCCTTGTCCGTATGGGTGCCGATCACCGCCTGGAGCTGTTCCCCAGTGACCCCTTCCGCCAGGGTCTTCTTCATCTGGTCCTGGGCCATGTGGATCAATAGATCCGTAATATAGAACACCGGGTCCTCTTCCTCCATGCCGATGTTCACGTCCAGGGTCCGCCCGTCCTTCGTATGGATGATACCCACCAGGGCCAGGGGGAGGCAGGGCCACTGGTACTTCTTGATGCCTCCGTAGTAATGGGTCCGGAAATACACCACCCCATCCTGTTCGTGGACCGGGTTCCCCTTCAGGTCCAGACGGGGGGAATCGATATGGGAGCCCACGATCTTCAGCCCTTCATGGACGGGTTCCTCCCCGATTACGGCCAGGATGCAGGCCTTGCCCTTCTGGTTCCAGTAGACCTTGTCACCGGGCTTCAGTTCTTTGGCCTCATACAGGGGCTTGAAGCCGGCTTGTTCAGCCTGTGCCAGGATTTCCCGCACAGCCAGCCGTTCCGTCCGGGCCCTGTCCAGGAACGCCTTATACCGTTCTCCGTAGGCCAAGGTCTCCTGCCGTTCGGTTTCGTCCATCCGCGCCCAGGCGGACTCTTTTCTGCTGTATGGTTCGTTCATGGTGAAAACCTCTCTTTCTTTTCTCTTTCTCTATACTGCGTCCAGTATACCATATTTTCCAGGTTATAGTCTTTCCTTTGCCTGGAGGATCCGGTACAGGGACCGGTCTACCTGATCCCGGGGCAGCTGTCCCTCCCGGATGGCCCGGGCGATGGCGCTGTGGACCTGGCGGATCTGTTCCGGCCCATGGCACACCATCACCAGGTCCGCCCCGGCCTGGAGCGCCCGGACCGCTGCTTCTTCCAGAGGCCAGCGGCCGGCGATGGCGCCCATGGTCAGGTCATCGGTGATGATGAGACCGCCGAATTGGAGCTGCTTCCGGAGCAGTTCTCCCATGATGACCTGGGACAGGGAAGCGGGCCAGTCCGGATCCAGGGCTGGGTACTCCACATGGGTCACCATGATGGCGAACCGGGGCTCTGGAAATCTTTCCAGTGCCTGACGGAAGGGCAGCATATCTTCCCGTTCCAGAAGGTCCCGGCTGGCAGAGACAGTGACCCGCCCCTTGTGGGTATCTTCCTCACCCTTCCCCAACCCGGGGAAATGCTTCAGGCAGGCCATCAGGGGGACTTTTCCGTATCCGGCCAAGGCCTGTTCCACAAATTTTGCCACAGTGGCCGGATCCTTGCTGTAGCTGCGTCCGGCATCGCTGCCCACATCGGCCACGGGAGCCAGGTTCAGATTGAAGCCCAGGGCTTTCAGCTGTTTCCCGGTCTTGACCGCCCATGCCTCCGCAAGTTCCGGTTTCCCCGTCCGACCGATGGCTTCCTGGGAAGGCGGCGCCGGCAATTTGTCCTTCATCCGGGCCACCTGTCCCCCCTCTTCGTCCACTCCGATGAAAAGGGGCGCTGGCTGGGCCAGGGATTGGAGCCGGGTATTCAAGGTTTTCACCTGTGCCGGATCCGCCATATTCCGGTCGAACAGGATCACCCCTCCATAGTGGTTTTCCTGCAGTTCCTTCTGGAAAGCGGCAGAAGGTCCCGTCCCGTCCATCCCCACCAGCATCAGCTGCCCGGCTTTCTTCTCCGGAGTCATGGCAGCGATTTTTTGGGCCAGGGGATCCGCCTGGTCCGGCTTCCCCTCCTCAGTTCCTTTCGGGAAAGATGGCCGCAGCACCAGTCCGGCAACAGCCACCAGAAGGATGCAAAAAATACAAAACCAGAGTTTTTTCATATCTTTTCCTCACAGTATAAAAAGAACCCGTCTGCAAAGGCGGGTTCTTTCTTTCGGCTACTGAGTTGACAGCTGCTCTTTGACAGGCTGCGCAACAGCCCTTACTTATTCATAAACACCGGTTTCCGTTTTTCCAGGAACGCCTTCATGCCTTCCTTCTGGTCCAGGGTGGCGAAGCAGGTGCCGAACACCTGGGCTTCGTAGCTGAGGCTGGATTCCAGATCCATGCTGGCGCCCCGGTTGATGGCATCTTTGGCGCTGGCAATGGCGATGGGTGCCTTTTTCATGATCTTCCGGCAGATTTCTTCGCAGGCAGGGATCAGTTCTTCCGGCTCCACCACACGGTTCACCAGTCCGATCCGGAACGCTTCCTGAGCATCCACCATGGCACCGGTATAGATCATTTCCTTGGCATACCCTTTCCCGATCAGCCGGGACAGCCGCTGGGAACCGCCGAAACCAGGGATGATCCCATAGTTCACTTCCGGCTGGCCAAATTTGGCCGTGGTGGAAGCAAACCGGAAATCACAGGCCAGGGCCAGTTCACAGCCGCCGCCCAGGGCATAGCCGTTGACGGCCGCTACCGCTACCACCGGCAGCTTTTCGATGGCATCGAAAACTTCGTGGCCCAAGTTGGAGAAATCTCTCCCTTCCACAGCGGTCATGGTGCTCATGGCTTTCAGGTCGGCACCGGCTACAAACGCCTTTTCACCAGATCCCCGGATGATCACGGCTTTGACCTCCGGATCCGTCGCCAGGCGATTGAAGCAGTCTTTCATTTCCTGCAGGGTAGCCGTATCCAGGGCATTCAGGAATTTCGGGCGGTTGACAGATACTGTCGTGACCCCGTCCTCTGCAATTTCTACCAACAAATTCTTATATTCGTACATGGGTGACACCCCTATCCAGATCGATTATTTGTTATAGTCGTAGAAACCTTTGCCCGTCTTGCGGCCCAGATAGCCCGCTTCTACCATTTTCCGCAGGAGAGGAGCCGGACGATATTTGGGATCGCCAAAGCCCTTGTACAGCACTTCCATGATGGCCAGGACCGTATCGTTCCCGATCAGGTCGGACAGAGCCAGAGGCCCCATGGGATGGTTGAAGCCCAGTTTGGCAACGGCGTCGATGTCTTCTGCGCTGGCAACGCCTTCGCTCAGGGTGAAGATGGCTTCGTTGATCATGGGGATCATGATCCGGTTGCCCACGAACCCAGGAGCATCGTTGACTTTCACCGGGTTCTTATCCAGTGCTTTGGCCAGTTCGAAGACCTTTTCGAAGGTCTCTTCGGAAGTCCCCAGGCCCTTGGTCACTTCCACCAGCTTCATTACAGGAGCCGGATTGAAGAAGTGCATGCCGATGAATTTGTCCGGACGGGAAGTCCCGGCAGCCAGCATGGTGATGGAAACAGAAGAGGTGTTGCTGGCGATGATGGCATCTTTCGGCAGCTTTTCATCCAGTTCCTTGAAGATGCTTTGTTTGATCTTCACGTTTTCCGTAGCCGCTTCGATGGCCAGATGCACATCGCAGGCTTCCGGAGTCAGATCCACGACCCCATGGATCCGGGCCATGGTAGCATTCTTGTCTTCTTCCGTGATACGGCCCTTGGTGACACTGTGCGCCAGACTCTTTTCGATTTTGGCAATGCCCCGGTCGACGAATTCCTGTTTGATATCCCGCAGGGTCACTTCTACCCCATGAGCAGCCATGACCTGTGCAATACCGCTGCCCATCTGGCCAGCGCCGATTACCATAACTTTCTTCAGTTCCATAGTAACAGATCTCCTTTTTGCCTCATAAATGAGAAAATCTTGAATCCTGGTGAAACTTGCAGGAGAGGGTCCCCATCCTCTCTGTAAAGGAAGGGCTGGCATACACCAGCCCCCCAGTTCTTCTTTTCGGGTAGAAAAGATTATTTTTTCTTGTCACGCAGCAGGGCACGGGAGGTTACGATCCGCATAACCTGGTTGGTGCCTTCGTAGATCTGGGTGATCTTGGCGTTCCGCATATAGCGTTCTGCCGGATAGTCCACCGTGTAGCCATAGCCGCCGAAGATCTGTACGGCATCGGTGGTGACTTCCATAGCCACATCGGAAGCGAAGCATTTAGCCATGGCAGCCGCTTCGGAATAGGGTTTCCCTTCGTTCTTCAGCATGGCAGCATGGTATACCAGATACCGGGCCGCTTCGATCTTGGTGGCCATATCAGCCATCATGAATTGCAGAGCCTGGAATTTGGAGATAGGACGGCCGAACTGTTCCCGTTCTTTGGAGTATTTCACAGCTGCAGCCAGAGCGCCTTCAGCAATGCCCAGAGCCTGAGCAGCTACGCCGATACGGCCGCCGTCCAGGGTTTCCATAGCGATCTTGAAGCCTTCCCCTTCTTTGCCCAGCAGGTTTTCTTTGGGGACTTCGCAGTCTTCAAAGATCAGTTCTGCGGTGATGGAGGTATGGCCGCCCATCTTGTCTTCGATCTTGCCGAAGCGGAAGCCGGGCATGCCTTTTTCCAGGATGAAAGCGGAGATCCCATGCACGCCCTGGCTCTTATCAGTCATAGCGAAGACCACATAGGTATCAGCTTCCTTGCCGTTGGTGATGAAGATCTTGGAGCCGTTCAGGATGTATTTGTCACCCTTCAAGACAGCCGTGGTCTGCTGAGCGGAAGCATCGGTCCCGGCGGAAGGTTCGGTCAGGCCGAAAGCCCCTACATGGGTGCCTTCTGCAATGGGAGCCAGGTATTTTTGTTTCTGTTCTTCGGTCCCGAACATGTAAATCGGGGTAGCACACAGAGAAACGTTGGCGCTGAGGGTGATACCGGTACCATCATCTACTTTGGACAGTTCTTCCACTGCCAGGATATAGCTCAGGACATCCAGTCCCATGCCGCCGTATTCTTCCGGGAAGCAGATGCCGCAGAATCCGGCTTCACCCATCTTGTCGATCAGTTTCCGATCCCAGATATGGTTCTTGTCTCTTTCTTCCACCGTAGGAGCCAGGAATTTCTGTGCGAATTCCGCAGCCATATCTTTGATCATCTGTTGGTCTTCTGTCAGGTTAAAATCCATAGTGATATACCTCTTTCCTCTTTTTTTCCTTTTGCAAGGATGTTTTTTAGAGGGAACCCCGCTTCAGGAAGCAGTGCTCCCTGGATTGCTTAGAGCATTTCCACTACCGTGGCTGTGCCCATGCCGCCGCCGATGCAGAGGGTGGCCAGGCCCAGTTTCTTGTTTCTATGTTTCAGGGCATACAGCAGGGTGACCAGGATCCGGGCACCGGATGCACCGATGGGATGGCCCAGGGCGATGGCACCGCCGTTGACGTTGGTCTTGTCCCAATCCAGATGCAGTTCCCGGCCTACTTCTACGGTCTGGGCGGCGAAAGCTTCGTTGGCTTCCACCAGATCCATGTCCTTCACTTCCAGGCCGGCTTTGGCCAGGGCTTTCCGGCTGGCAGGGATGGGCCCGATGCCCATGATGGCAGGATCCACACCGGCAGAAGCGTAGGATACGATCTTGGCCAGCGGTTTGATCCCCAGTTCTTTGGCTTTGTCAGCGGTCATCAATACCAGAGCAGCCGCCCCGTCGTTCAGGCCGGAAGCGTTGCCGGCGGTAACAGTGCCGCCCTTCTTGAAGGCCGGACGCAGTTTGGCCAGGACTTCCATGGTAGTCCCTTCTCTGGGGAATTCATCGGTATCGAAGACTTTTTCGCCTTTTTTAGTTTTAATGGTCACAGGGACGATTTCTTCCTTGAAAGCGCCGCTCTTGATGGCTTCGATGGCTCTTGCCTGGGAACGGCAGGCCACTTCGTCCTGGTCTTCCCGGGTGACACCGAATTTTTCCGCCACATTTTCCGAAGTGATGCCCATGTGGTAATCGTTGAAGGCATCCCACAGGCCGTCCCGGATCATCACGTCGATCATCTTCTGATCGCCCATCTTCATTCCCCAGCGGGCTTTGCCGGGAACCGTAAAGGGAGCGTTGGACATGCTTTCCATACCGCCGGCTACCACGATATCATTATCGCCAGCCAGGATGGACTGAGCAGCCAGTTCCACGCATTTCAGACCGGAACCGCAGACCTTATTGACCGTAAAAGCAGGGACTTCGACGGGCAGTCCAGCAAAGATTGCAGCTTGTCTTGCAGGGTTTTGGCCCAGGCCTGCCTGGAGCACGTTCCCCATGATGACTTCGTCCACCAGTTCCGGCTTCAAAGCAGCCCGGTTCAGGGCCTCTTTGATGACGACGGCACCCATCTGGGGAGCGGACAGCGGGGTCAGGCTTCCGCCAAACTTACCGATAGCCGTTCTTACAGCACTTGCAATGACAACTTCACGCATAACAAAACCATCCCTTCTAAAAATGAATTAGAAACAAACAGTATTGCATCCATTGACAGCAGTCCGGGCCTTGGGCCCCTCCTGCCGCAACACTGATCGGATCAGGCAATTTGCAATCAGGGTTTTCTTATGGACTTGATTATACACTAATTATAGCGCACTGGCAATTCGTTTTCAATGTTTTCGTCGTTTTCATACAATTAAGGTAAAATCAGTGTTTTGGTAACTTCTGTTATATTATATCATGTTTAGAATTTAGAAAGAAATAAGTTCTGTGCAGTTTCCGTGCAGTTTACCGACGCTTGAACCATACCCGGAAAGCCAGCATTGCCCGGTGTGGAATGGTCAGCCGACGTTGAATCTTCCACCCCAGGTAGATTTCCCAGCGCCATGTTTTATTAATCGGAGCCGTGCATTTAAAGGCCCACGGGTTTTCATATCTGACTATGACCGGCCACCCATCACGGAGAGGGATGCTTCCCTCGTTCCCGTGAATGAAATACCCATATTCCTTCTCATCCACCTGGAAGGGAGGAAACGCATTTTCCCCGAAAAGATAGTAGGCAAATCCGTAGGCACAATTGCGATACAACCAATGTACCCGGCAGAAATATCTTTTAATCTTTTCCGCTGTGGTAAACGGTTTGACCAGGAGTTCCCGATAGACCGTCCGCCCGTTCATCTGGATTATATACGCTTGATAGTGTGCGTCCCAGTCGTACCGCAGGAATTTAGGCATACGGCCCACGTCCGTCTTGTTATCCAGCGTATCATCCCACGTATTCCAGAGATTCAAGAAGCCGGGAAGCTGGCCTTCTTCCGTTCCGAAAAGAACTACTAGCCAGTTGGTCAAGTAACATAAGACCATACAGGCAAGCTGTAATGGCGCATAGACGAAGTATTTCAAGTTGTCACTTCTTTCTTTACAATTTCATAATCCACGCCAGCACGTAATACGGTGGCATATTGTTGTGGGGCTGGTTTCCGCCGAATTCAAGGTGCAAAACGTCCGTATTTCTGGTGGCCGCATCTCCGAATTGCATAGTGGAGACCCATTTACTGCCACCAGACATGACATACGAAAAGACTCCGGATTGCGATGCATCATTGTTCATACCACTCACAATATTGGTGTTTCCACCTGCCAACCGGAACTGGACGTCGCCTTTAATCTTCGGTAGTTCGGCTTCTGTCAGCTTGTGTGTTGCTTCCCCACCCGTAGCCCCGTTGTTCGTACCATCCCCGCCGTAGATGAAGCGGTTTCTCAGGTCAGGCGTGCCGTTTGTCCCGTCGCACAAGTGCCACTCTTTGTCAACCAGCCCCGTGTTTTTATCTATTGGGTAGCCGTCGTTAAATGTCCCGGAGAACGCTGTTACAGTTCCAGGTAGTACTCCACCAGAATTTGTAACAATAAATTTCGCCGTTCCGTCTGTAAATTCAGTCATGTTTACTCCTTTATGCGTAACAGATATAAGCTCGCACGGTATAAGTTAGCGGGGTTACGGTGGTAGATTTACCGTAGATAGCAGATGAACGGGAAGCGTCTAGATTGGCGGTCAACACCGGAAATCCAGAAGGAACCGTTCCGCCACCTAAACCGCTTTCGTTCCCGTATGCCTTTGCGGACGGCTGGAAGCATCCATTTATCATGGAGTCTCGCAGGAATCCAATCCCGGAACCGTTTCCTGCTGGTCCGCCAGAACCACTACCACCACCAATAGAACCAGTGATGTTCGGCAACCCTGCTTCCACCATCTGCCCCGGCGTGCTGTCCGCTCTCAGATACCGTCCATTCAGGTTCGGGAGCACGTTGGTTTCCAGGTAATCCACCAGCCGTTTGTATTTCGTCCCGTCAATCGTCTGTCCGTCTAACGGCAGGAGGTATTCATGCTCGCCCGTCTTTGTCGTTGGCTTGTAGATAATATCGCCTATGCTGTGCTTGCTCAGTGTATCATTGATGTAAAACGTTACAGTTCCATCATTAATTACACCACCCATGTTACTCTTGATAGTCGTCCAATCTGGCTCTGTGCTACCCGTCGTCCCTGCTTGCGTTACAACGATAACGCACCCCGGTGGAAGGCTGGGAGAGGTCAGTACGTCGCCGGCTTTGTAAGCGGTGTTGCGTTTAATCTGGTACGGCACCCCCGCTTCCTGCTTCGTGGCGTATGTGCTTTCGGCTTCGGTGCTGTTCAGCTTCTTGGCCAGCTCTGCCGTCACCGTCGTTGCAAAGTTGGGGTCATTGCCCAGGGCTGTAGCTAGCTCGTTTAAGGTGTTGAGGGTTTCGGGAGCAGAATTGACTAGTGCCGCGATTGATTTTGCTACAAATTCAGTAGAAGCGATGGCGTTAGAAGAGTTACCTTCGTTAGCCGTGGGGACGATGGTTTGACCGGTGAATGTGGCGTCGGTGGCTTCCAAGTAATTTGTGGTAACCGATTGCTTAATCGAATCAGTAATAGAAACATTATTTTCTTTAATTTTAGTGGCGTTTAATTCTGCCGGAAAACTTGCGTTTCTATTATAATCCCAAGTATATAAGTGATCATTAAATTCCAGAGATGGATTAGTTCCGCTCCAGAAATTAGTTCCGTACCCGCAAATATTGAAAATCGCGGCTTTTCCAGTTATTTCAGCATCTATATAATCCCTACCAGCATAAACGTTTGGAGCGACCATAAATGTAAATCTAAATATGTTATTTCTATCTTTGTTTCCAGAAAAGGTCATATCCGTCGGCATACTGATAAAATTACCACCACTCCATCCTTTTAATCCGTTTTTCTTGTAATCGTTTGAGAAAGCGGTTGACCATATAGATTCTCCCTTGACGTTGAAGTAGCAGTTTTCTATTTTACAATTAAGAAGATTAGTTAGCGTATTAACCCATATATAAAAGTATTTAATCGAACAATATCGTTCATTACTTTTAAAATTTTTACTAGTCCAATAATTTATTTTATCTGTTTCTGGTGTTCCTTCCGGCACGTTAAATTTGCAAGCCGTAATACTAATTCTCACCCCACATAGCGCGCTTTGCTTATTGTCTATTAAAGGAATTATAATGGCACTATTACGAGTAGAAAAAATATCCTGTTTTACGTTATCAGGAATCTTTGCATCTTCCCACGTTTTACCCCCGTCTGTAGTTTTTTCAATTATTATTTGATCGCCTGGCAAAAAGGCCAATTTATTAGCCCTCATTGTATTAATAAAGGGAACGATAGTAGGAACATCAGTATTTACAACGAAGAACTCTGGATTTTTTATATTTTCAGCGGGCCATGTTTTAGGCTTGTTCTTAATAAAATCCATCTGTGTATCATTCGTCTGGTTCCAATCCGCCTGCAACGTTTTAGCATTTTCCGCCGCCTGTGCCGCACTAGCCGCCGCGTTCTGCTCACTGGTCTTGGCGTTCTGCTCGCTTTTTCTCGTTTCCGCCAAGCTGGAAGCCGCATTAGTATCGTGTGTTGCCGCCTCATTGGCACTGTTTGCCGCCGCCTGGGCAGAAGCTTCCGCCGCAGACGCAGAACTAGCGGCCTTGGCAATGGGGGCAAGATTGGTGTTGATTACATTGCCGTTAATATCGGTCATGCTCATGACCCCGGCATCATCCACATCAGCAGAAACGATAGTCCCCCGGAGCCACTTGTTCACCCATTCTTCTTCTGTTCCGTTGTAGCCGTTTTTCACCGCAATGGAATACGCAGAAAGGCCATCCTTGCCATCTACGCCGTTGACGCCGTTCTGTCCATCGTCTCCCTTCGGTCCCTTGTCGCCCTTATCGCCTTTTAAAGAAGCCAGCCACGCGGATTCATTGCCGGTAAATCCGTTCTTGGCCGCCAGCTCGTAGGCGGATAAACCGTTAGCTCCCGGCTTCCCATCAGCCCCATTAGCACCATCCACGCCGTCTTTTCCCGGCTTGCCATCAGAGCCATTAGCCCCAGGTTCTCCCTTTTCCCCTTTTTCTCCCTTTAAAGTTTCAAGCCATTCAGCCTCAGTGCCCGTGTAGCCATTCTTGACCGCCACTTCATAAGCGGAGTAGCCCTTTTCTCCTCGCGGACCGGCTACGCCATTCCCGGTAGAAGGAAGGCCGACTGTAATCGTATTATCCGCAGAAATCTCTACATTGTAATTGCTCATGTTACCCCCTTGTAACGTCTTTCAGAATCTCACAAGGCCACACACCTAGGGTAGAAACCATCCCATCCGCCCGGTATTCAATATCCATCACATATTTCCCCGGAACAAGGTTTTCCGTTTCCTCATGGGTAAAATCGAATTGATTGTTGTCGCACTCTTTTCTTATAACATAATCTTTATCATTGATATGTTTCTTGATAGATAGAGTGGCCGCGTAATCCGTGTATTCCGTCCCGTCTTTGATAGATTTCAAACGGATTTCCCCGGTATCCCCTCGTGTGAATTTCAGCCCGTCTTCCAGTGTAAATTTAAACATCAGTTCACCGCCCCGATTATTAGACCTGCTACTGCACACCCGGCAACTAGTCCCCAAAAATTCCTTTGCCGTTTAGCCGTAGCTAATTTACTTGTCATCAACTTTTGGTAATCCTTCAAGGATTGTTCGGCTTTCTTTTGAGAGTCTTCTGCTTTCTTCAATGAGAGCTTTAGTTCTTCCGATTGACTCTTGGACTTCTTTAGCTCTTCTTGTACTTTCATCAATTCCGTTCTGCACTCTTCCAACGCTTTCCGTTGCTCGGTCAATTGAGTTTCTGATAGCGTCAGCTCGTTGTTCAGCGTCTCTGATATTTCTTCCTGTCTCTGACTGATGGACAGTAACTTCTGGTACTGTTCCTCGGTCAGAATCCGGGACGCGGAACACATAGATGGCAGCAAGAATAGTAAGAAGCACAACGCCAACGAGAGCAGCTTTAATTTTCTGGCTTTCATTCAAAAATTTCACCCCCATATTTCGATTTTAAGGCCGTTAAATTTTTGCTCGAATATAGTTTGTAGTGTAATAATAGAAAAACGCTCATAAGCTAAATATGCAGCCATATAAGCGTTTCGGCGTTTTAGACATTTAAATCAGCCTTCGTCGTTGCTTTTCATCGCTTCGAACTTGTTTTTATACCAATTTGCCTTTCCTCTGATTACATTTCCACCCGTCCTTGGGTCAGAATAATCCGTAATCCACTCTGGACTATCATCAGTTCCTAGAAATTGCAGGTCCCATCTTTCACATCCGTTGTTAGGGCCGTACTCATCACCTTCCGGTAACAGGCCATCAATGTTGTCTGCCGCTTCTGCATGAGTCAGCACTCTTTCAGAATCAATGGTCAACCACAACGCCGGAGCAAGGACGGCAATGACCTGCGCCATAGAATCAATCTGCGCCACCGTCGGAGGGTAATCTCCTAAATCCTCGGTAGTCGCCCCATATCCGCAACAGAGCGTAATTCCGATAGATGCTGTATTTCTATGCCATGTGTGAGCAAGCGTCTCGGAAAAGTCATCTGTACTTGCCCAGATAGATCCGTCTTGGTCAATGTTCAGATGATAATCATCATACATCTGACCGTATCGGCCAGCCGTCCAGTGAAGATAGATTTTAACATCTCTCCACATCTGCTTAGCTTCCTGCCATAAAGCAGGGAAGGCAGCTTTAGCCATCGTCTCTATGTCTTTCAGCGTTACACGTTTCATTCTTTTCCTCATTCTCCTTTTCTAAATAATCGGGAATACCGTTTTCATCTTCATCAATCAAAGCCTTGGCCAGGAATCCTACTGCCGCTATAAACGCTGTTCCCGTTATGGTCCTTAGCAATTCATTCAGAGCGATAAACTCAACTTTTCCGTTATAATACCAAACAAACACCCATCCTGCTATGTATAGGGCTATGACAACCAGGATAAGTACCATGAGCAGAATGACAAGAGCACGGGGAAGTCCGCGCACTTTCATTTTTCCAGTCTTATCTAAAGCCTTTATAACCCCGTTTCGAATCGTATCAAACCATTTCATCAGGTAACACCATAAATTCCTTATAGATGGTATCCATTACCCCGTTTTTCCCTAGACCTGCATAGGCTGTGTGCATTGCTTCAAATGCTCCTTTGTCAGCACTGGAAGCATAGCCTTTTTCCTTGTGACAGTGATAAGCCTGCAACATTCTATCTCTGAGAAGGCTCTGGAGTCCCTGCTTAATCAATTCGTATTCCTGCTTCTCTCGGTTCTGCTCTTCCTGATATCTTTTATATTTTCCCCAGATATAACCGCCGACTGCAGGAATGACAGAACCTAAAATAATATGAAAAACTTCTTCCATGTGGTTGCTCCTTTAACAGAAAAGGGACCTGCAATCAGGTCCCTATATCACTACTATTTTACCTTGTTCTTAGCCTTCTTTTTTGCGGCATTTCTTTCCCGTTGAATTTTCCGTTTTGCATCTTTGAACGGGTCGCCGGTCTTTTTCGCCGTGTTCTTTTTCGGCTTAGACAGCTTCCGATCCATGACAATTGCACCCATGAGCTGGCGTAAATCCCTTTCAGAATCAGGATACAGGAAATACTGGATAGAGTTGGCAATTCCATCAGACACCATATCAGGAGAGCCTACAATCCCATTGATTGCCCTGCCACCATCCCGCACGATATCAGCCAGGTTCTTTTTACCATCGTTCTTCACTACGGAACTAGCGGTAACCCCCGCTTCGGACAATCTGACGAACGAATCAAGCGCGCTGGTCATCTTGACAGAGTTGCCGAACCACTTGGCGTCAGGCTCAAAGATAGAGCGGGAAACAGGACGCCAGATATCCCGTAGGATAGGGATAGTAGCCGCCTGGTTATCCATGGAGGTTTGAGAGAATTTCCGGAGCCAATAGGCCGCATCCTTCTTCTCTTTATCGTCGCCCCCGCCCAGGGCTTCCATTGCGCCCCGGATACCCATTTCAATAGCACTATTGACCATTATCCCTAATAAGAGATAATGAGCCATAGGAGCCATGAATTGTTGGCTTGCATACCGTCTCCAGCCGGTTTTCCCAGCCCGTTCAGCCGCCTGCAAACCTGCGTAGTACTTATTAGCGGCCATGTTATAGAGAGCGTTTTGGAAGGTATAGAACATGGTCAACGCCTTGGCCATTTCCCCGCCCTTCTGGGCCTTGGAAAGGTCCTTCATTTCGCCAGAACCAATGACACGTACTACCGCCCTGTCACCTGCGGAAATGGCGTTTCGCTGTGCGGTTTCATTATCATGCCCCATCTGGATTTCCTGATTCAATGTTTTGCGATATTCACTATACCACAACGGATATGCGAACATGTTATCAGTCATTCCAATGAGCTTAAATCCATTGCCCATAATGGCCTGCGTCAGCTTAGAAGCATGGAGCTTCTTGTTCTGGCTTTCCATTGCTTCCCTAAGGTTCGTATCCATCCGCTCAGATCGTTTAGCCATAAATGGGGAAAGTCCATTCACAAGCCGGAGGTTCTGTTCCGGATGGGTATAGAAATCCTTGAAAGCGGAAACAAAGTTATCTACCCCGCAATACATCATCATCAGAGGAGCGTTGGCAACGTTCAGGAGCATGGTAGAAGTACGATACATCAAGACTGCCGCCGTAGTCCGAGTCCGGAGCCGTCTCACCAAACGGTCATACCACTCTTTGCCCTCTTTAGGAGCCTGCCAGATATCAGAGGCCCAGTCACGCAAGGCTTTATATTCTTCCATTCCCATGGAGTCAACTACAGCCTTGGTGAACTTCCGGTCATTGATGATTCTGTTCACGTCCAGGGCCGTTTCCCTGAAAGCGATATAGTGCATCATTTCCCCGCCTTTGTTGCCGATGACATCAAAAGACAAGCTCAACGGACGGTCGGTTACAGTCGTTGCCCGGGAATTCGTAAACCCCTTGCCCTGACCCATCCGAGCCACGCCAGGAGCCATGGATTTCAGGGTATCCATTTCTTCCAAATCGCTTGTTCTGACAGACTGGTCAGAGTCATACACTACAGGATAATAACCGCCCTGGAGCTGATAAGTATTGCCATCCTTCCCCGTTACAGAGAAGGACCGGTGTGCCAGTTTCCCCAGGGGGATACCGGTAGTCCGTTCTTTCACGCCGGATTCATCCTCATAGTGTGCGCCCATCAGGTTCCACACCTTGGTGATAGTTGCCCAGTCCCGCTTATCCAGTTCCTTTAGAACATCATTGAACAGGTCCGCAACAACCCTCTCACGGATTTGCAGAGATTTAAACTCTTGTCCCACTGGCTCGTTGTCCAACACACGCTTATAACCGGATTCAGTGCCAGCGGTTAAGGCCATGCACATAATCTGCTCTTTGGTCAGGAGCCGGTTACCAAAGCGGTAAATCCTCTTATTCCTGATCTCATCTAATTCTTCCCCTGTATAAGCCCCGAACGCATCTTTCAAACCAGCAGCAAATTCCGCTTGTAACTTGATTTCCTCGTTCGTCGCCCTCATAACAGGATCATACAAGGTCTTAATGGCCAGCCCGGTAACATTCTTGCCCGTCTTGCCGATATACCCATCCATGCGCTGGAAGATGGTAAGAGGAGCAATCAGCTTGTTAAAATAACTGCCGAGGAAATCCTTTGCATCCTTCATGTTCCGTTTTCTCTTATCTGTCCAGCGGTTTGCGTCATATGGGTCTTCTTTAATATGAATCCCGTTATGTTCAATCAGGTTGTCAGCCAGAGCGGACGCGGCCTCGTCAATCCGAGCACCCTTTACGCCGTTTAGTTCGACAACGTTCAGCTTATCTTTCTGGCGGCTCATTTTATAGAGCGCCTTCATGATTTTATTCACATATTCCCACCCATTGGGAGAGAGTTTTTCCATCCCGATACGCTGTGTCTGATTTCCCAGAGCATCAAGCCACTGGGGGATTTTCACTTCGGATTCTTTTTCGTTAGGAGAACCGGTCAGCCAAAGGAAAAGTTCTTCCAGTTTCGGAATCCCCTTAGAAGGAGGAAGTCCGTCATTTCTGGCTAGCCCCAGGACGTAGGCTAAATGCTGATACCAATAGCGTTCAGCCGCTGGCATCCGTTCATTTCCTTTTTGCAGAGTTTGGATATTTTTCTGGATTCTAGCGGCCTGCCGGTCAATCAGCTTCTTGAAACGCCCGGATTCAGTTACCATAGCCGCAAGCAACAACTGCTGTTGTTTTGCGTTAGCCGCCTTATCCCACTCCCCTTTGCTCATCAATCTGAACACTTCATACTGCTTCTGTCCCAGTTTCTTAGCCCACAATGCCACGTTCGTAGCCTGGTTGATAGGGAGAGTAGAAAGAGACTGCCGTGCCATTGCCCGCCGTTCAGAAACGGTCTTCAACACGGTATCACGCACGATCCGGATACCCGCCTTCATATTCCGCATTTCCGTTTGAGCTTCCTTGACTTTCTCGTTCCTCTGGTCTTCCTGTACTTCCAGCTTTTCAGCAATTTTCCTAGCCTTTTCAGCCGCTTCCGCCGCTTCATTATTAGCCTTTTCCGTTGCTTTATCTTCTCTTGCCTGTGCTTTTGCGGCGGCTTCGTCTTCCCCGGCAATGTAGGCTTTCGCCTTTGCGGCCAGGGCTTCATATTCCAGAGCGTGCAACATCTCTTGATATTCAGAGTCCTGCACGGCCTTTTTGGCATCCTCATACAGAGTTTCTGTGTCCAGCCTGGATTCTTGCATTTCCTCGGTAAACCCTTTCATTTGGGCATCCAGGGCCGCTTCAAAACTACCACCACGCTTCTTTAATTCTTCCTGATATTCCTCAGGCGTCAAGTTGAAATCTGCCAGTACATCCAGGTTCCCGCCGTTCATGCGGACCATTTCGTCAGCCCGCCAGAAATCATCTTGGCCCATCTCAGAAGCGACTTGTTCCCGTTTAGCTTCGATTGCTTCTGCAATATCTTTCCGGTCTGCTTCTTCCAGGTCTTTCATCGCCTTTTCAAGCACCTTTGCTTCCGCTTCTTCCCTGACCTTCTGATACCATCTTTCCCACGTTCTTGCGTTTTCATCCAACATGAGCTTCATACCGCCAGCCCGCTTGAAGTCATCGACCATCTGTTCTTTCATGGCCATGGAGATTTCATCTTCCGTGGCAAGCATACGGTCCATGACTGCCGTCACTTCTTTCGTAGGCTTCCCACCAAGCTGTTTAAAATCTCGATAGATAGAAGTCAGCCAAGATTTGAAGCGGTTGAAGATACCGTGCAACTGGGGAGCCGGAGCCTTGCCAGTGCGGAGATACGCCTCGAACCCTCGTGCGAACTTTTCGTGCTGTTCCACGGAAATATCTGCATCCAGCTTCTTATTGCCGAACCACTGTTGCAAGGTCATGAAATCTTCCACGAACTGCTGGGAAGCGTTCTCATTGAGTGCCAGCTTCTGCATATTGATTAAATACCAGTGTGCAGATTCGTGCATGAACGTGGACTGGTCTGCCGCATCGAACAAGGAGATCATATCCCCGGTAACTGTGGTCTGTCCTTGAATCTGGGCTTGTTGCTGGTTGTACTTGTCGATGATGGAAATGGCTTTATCGTCAAAGACAACGAAACAGCGCCCATCCTTGCTTCCTTCGTAAGTAATGCCCTTAATGCCGTACTTATTTAAAAGCTTGCTAGCGTTCTCATCATTGAAACCATTTACGAAATTAGCACCAACACTGCTAAACCCGTCGTAAATCGCTTGCCCATCAACGCCGTAATCTTTCTTGTCAAGCTCTTTGAAAAAGTCAGCGTAGTTGACTGTTCCGTCCTCATTCTGGTGTTCTGCCTTGTATTCATCGAACACATAGTTTTTGCCCAGCACGTCGCCTTCATCGTTGTAATCAAGAACCCGTTTCACAAAGTTCTCTTTTAAGTTATCATCGACGGATTTAAAAGCCTGTTCAATCCCACGTTTCACCTTTTCCGGCTGTTCAGAAAAAGACTTTTGTTCATCCAGTAAGCTGTCATCATCGGGAATGTTGACTTCATACAGACGGTGATTTTCGGAAGGCTTTTTCATAGAGAACCGGCCGCCCTCTAGAACCTCTTTAGCTTTTTTCAACCGCTCCAGTTCCTGCTTTTCCCCCTCGGAAGCGTCTGGAGCACTATCCATTTTAATATATTTGTCGACGTCTTTTAACACGGATTCTTGCGTACTATCCTCGTCGATAAAAGGAGCAAGGATACTCAGAGGGGAAGAATGTCCAATGGGTGTCCCATCTGCTTCATAAATCCAATCGCCGTTGGAATAGTATTCTTTTCCGCCCACAAGGAAATTTGCTGTGTTGCCAGTCGATACCTTATAACGTTCTGCGGTATCTCGATTTTTAGCAAAATACAGGCCCCAGCCGTGAACCTGCGCTCCTTCACCCTCTCCCATGTGAGATAACATGAAGTTGTCAAAGTTGTTCGGAGAACCGTGCCAAGCGGTTTGGTTCAGCCAAGTATTTTTCTTGACAAGTTTTTTTGCATTTGCTAAACTAACAGTACCAAAAGCACTTACCTTTCTAGGCTTTAATCCGGTGTTGGGTCCAGCATTAAAACCCGAACTGGTGTGAATAGCCCCGTGGCTGGAAACGGGAGGAGGAGTTAGCCGCCCCCCAAAGGTAAGTGCTTTTTGTTTTTCCTTATTCATTCTTGATACAGTTTGTGGAGTAAGTGTTACAACAGTATAAAAATCTTCGTTAGTAGAATTATCTTTGTTTAAGTTTAATATAAGAGCTACTGGAGTTCCATTCAAATAAGAACGAATCTCTACTCTTTTTTTATTTTGAGTGATAGAGTCAATATTCGAAAGAATATACTTAATAGCCGCTTCTATTCCCCCGTGCACATTTTGAACATGATGTCGTAACAAATGAGCATAACCAACCCCATAAGTAGAACCTTTGTGATGGAATCCAATTTGTAATCGAACTGGAGCGCCTTTTAAAATTGTTCCATCATCAGCCACTGCCTGCGGAATATACCCAAAATCTATATCACCATGGCTATTTAACACATAGGTAAGCTGGTCTTTTTTCATTTGAGCAAGAGTTTTACCGTCGGCCACGCCGCCAGCCGGGACTATGTTAAGCCCCTTTGCAACGTCTTCCGCCGTTGTCTTTTTCCCCTGTCTAGTCCACTCTTCCGCCAGCCGTTGGCACATACGAGCGAACAAAACGCCGTCATACCGTGCGGCCTGCTGAACCTTTTTGTTGACGCCAACAGAATGGTTTAGCAAGTCCGTAGTACGCTGATACACTCTATAGGCTTCCGGAGTCATACCACGGGTAATAGTCGTTTCCACGTTCTGGATTTTTGCGATCTTGTCCTTCATTCCTCGGAGAGTCGCAATGGTGTTGGCCATAGCATCAAGCCGTTCTTTGTTGGCCTTCATTTCGGCGTCAATCTTGCCTACTTCATCCATATCCCCCGCGTTAGCCGCCATATCACGGATACGGGCTAAAGAGTTAGGCCCGCCAGCGACCGCCCCGGTCATGATGTCATAAGCGAACTGTTCTTTTTTCTCAACCGTAGGGGTTTGAATACCGAAATAGTCCGTCCACCACTTATCACGCCAAGTTCCATGGTTATGCACTACCCGCACATTCCCATTGTCATCAGCGTACCTATCATCAACGATCCGAGTTCCATCGTGGTTTTCTTTACTGGCCGCTTCTTCTCTTTCCCATACCTCTCTAAGGATGTTCTTGTATTCCTGTTCAGCGCCTCGCAATGCCTTCCTATAGGCGTTTTGCACGTCGTTAGGATTGCCGGAAATAATCTCAGAAGCCAGCTTCCTTTCGTCCTCATCAGAGAAGTTCTCGTTGACAATAGTCGGTATGATTTCTTGTACTTCCTGTTCGTCCTGTTCCGCCAGTGCCTTCACATTCTGCTGGAAGCGTTTAATGGTATCTTTCTGCCGTGCGGTACAGTTAATATCCGGAGCGGAGGTGGTCATATCTACAATCTTGTCATTAGCCGGTAAAGCGGTCTGGCAATAGACTTCTGTAGGAACTTCCAAATCACCCTTAGATTCAATCACCTGCTGGATTTCGGAAGGACTGTATCCGGACTGCTGACCCAGCTTCTGTACCAGTTCTGCCCCGCCTTTTTCATTCATCAGCATTTCCACATCTACATAGACGTTGGGAAGTCCCGCCTTGTCCATTTCCGTCTTGATTACCTGCATGTAGGCTTTCGGATTTTCTTTGAACAGCTTATTGTCCTTCTGGTTCTCCTGAATATCCCGGAGCATTTGACCAGTAACAGCGTTGTCAACTTCCTGCGCTGTCAGTTCGTTATGAAGCCGTGCAATGTTGACCAAGGAGCGCACGCCTTTAATATTGGAAAGCACGTCACCGCCGATGATCATACCGCCCACAGAGGGAACTGCTTCTGCCATTGCGTCGACGGAGTTCCCAACGATTTCGGCTACGGATACGGGTTTTTCCGTAGTCTGGGGATGAGTGGCAATGATAGCGTTCTTGACAACATCTCCCGTTGCACCCTGGTAGGCTTCTTCTAAGATTTCTTCTTTCGCCCTAGGCGCCCAGGATTTCACCGCCGTAGCCAGATACCCCTTCAGCCCGCCTTTAATAGCTTCTGCATTACCTTTGTTCCGTGCAACAATATCTTGAATGGCCTTCCTATCTGCCCCGCTCAAGGTAGACATGATTGCATCATAGTTCCAGAATTCAATCCCGGTTTCAATCCCAGTTTCGATAGTAGCCGCGATTTTAGCTTCTCTAGGAGTCAAAGTTCTAGTCCCATCTTCATTCTGATAGGACAGATATTCGGTATACTTTTCCCCTACCTGTCTGCGATACATTCCGGCCATCGTGCCGAACTTGAAAGCATAAGAACCAATCTTCTTCGCAATCGGAGCCGGAGCGCCCATCATGTAGGCCCCGCCACCGAGAATTCCAGCGGCAACTGCACCAACTGCGGCATCACTGCCCATCCCGGCCACTTGAATCCCCGTCTGGGTCAGAATACCCATAAGCGGATTCATGGTAGTCTGGGGAACCATTTTCTGTAACTCTTCCAGCCGTGCGGTAAGCTGTTTGGCCCGTTCCATTTCTTCTTCGGTCAGCGTGCGGCCTTCTACATAGGCACGGTCATAAATATCCGCCCGTTCACTACTATTGTTGAACGTTTCCGCCACCAGAGCCGGAATACCAGTGATGGACTGAACTGCCTTTACGTCCTCTGCATTTTTCAGCATTGCTTCGAACGTATCCGGAGTAGCGTTAGCAAGAGAAGGATAGTATTCTGCAAGATACGCCTTGAACGCTTCGGGGTCATTGCGGTCTACATCATCTCCCACCCGGCTGTCAATTTTGAACTGGGCCAGAATTTGGGCGCCCTTGATATAGGCATCACGATCACCAAAAAAGATTCCAGAATCCTTCCCATAGGCCCGTGCCAGTTCTTCGGACATGCGGTTCTTTTCTGGGGTATCCCACTGAAAATTGAAGTTATTGTAGATTTCTGTACCACGGACCCAATCAGCGGTAAAAGCCAGTGTACGTTCCGCCCCCTGCTGGTAAGCATCCCCGAATGCATTACCTAGCAAGCCGGCATGGAAGAATTCATCTACCAGGTTACTGTTTGGAACAACCGGGTTCTGAATATCATCCATGGTACGTTGATATTCTGCTGTGTTGTCTGCGGCCCGTTCTGCGGCGGCGTTTTCTGCCGCCTGCACCATGTTTCCTGCCGTTTTCCATACAGGAGTATTCAGAGTATCGTTGATGGACTGCCGTGCGGACGCAAGCATGTTACCCACGCCCACGGGCTGTGCGATTTTTTCATTCTGGTAAGCGTTGTACTGCTCCTGCGCCTGTTCCGTGGCTTCCTGTTCCCGTGCTTCGAACGGATTTCCTACCGCCGTGGAAATGGCATTGGCTACCTTTGCGCCAAAGGATTCCGGTTCCGGCTGTTGAGTCATAAAGGCCGGGAGATTATCCGGGTCCACAGTCCGGCTTTTCAGAACGTCGTTATTAAGTTTATTGCTCTTGCCTTCGCCCTTTGCGATAGACAGCGCTTCTTCTACACTATAAGGCATTGATTGTCCTCCTAGGTATATTGAAAGGGAGTCGCAATCTGCGCCCCCCCTTAATTAATCATCATCTTCTGCCGGAACGCTACCTACAATATCGTTGATTTCAGCATCACTCATGTAGAACGGTTCGTCCACGTTTTCTGCGTATGTCATGCCGGTTTTTTCATGTCTATAATAGCCACCGGTTGCGTTGTAGAAAGCGTTCTTTTTAACCTTCCGTTTCTCATCCCCTGCTTCGCCGACCCAAATGTCCATGGTCTGTTCCCCATCCACCAGTGCAGCGTAGGCGTCACCCTGGGAAACTGTGTTCCCCTTCTGCCGTTCACCGATAACGTAGTTCATCATGTAGGGAAGTGCGTACTTGAACTCACCGTCTGAACGGCCTTCGGTATGCCACTTTAATTTCATAGAGGGAATGTTTAAGTCACCTGTGGAAGCAATGTTCCAGATTTTTATGTAGCTATTCCATGTAGAACTACCTTTGGGGATACCCATGAGCGCCAGTGCGTTTTCTGCCTGCGTCTGGTTAATAGTTCCGCTTGCCACCTGCTCGGTCCAGGCTGCTTTCCGTTCCCTTCTTTCCGCCGCCGTGAGTCCGTCAGCACCAACAGCACCGCCTGCGCTTCGTCCGCTTCTGGTCAGTCCTGCCGCCGACAATCCAGCGGAGTAATAGGAGTCTGCTAGTGTGGCAAGGTCCCCGGCATCCAGACCGTTCACGCCGATATTCCGCCGGACCACTTCTTCATAGGCGCTTCGGTCAGTGTTGTTCGCCATTACCAGTTCGCCCAGCTGGTTCTTTACTGCGTCATAGGCTTCTTTTTTCGCTTTTCGGTCCTGCGCATCCAGAATGTTGATTTCTCGTTGCGTGGCCGCAAACAGTTTTTCTTTTTCTGCCGGTGTCATGGGTCTATCCTTTGCAGGCCCTACCCCGCCACCGTTCAATTGGGAAAAGGCTACATAGCCGTAGATTTTCCCGCCCAGGCCGGTTTCCGGATCAGTATCCGGAGTTTCGTATACATCCCTTGCCCCGTCATGGTTCCCCGCCTGGATAACGCCGTTTTCCGTCACAATGCCAGCATGACCGTTGGCATACAGACTATTAGACACAATGGCCATATCCCCAGGTTGAGGCTTATAATCAGGCCCACGCCACAGGTTTACATCATCCCGTTTCGCCCACTTTTCAGCATTGTCAGTGTCCTTGATATCAGGCACATCAAAGCCCGCATCTCGTACAGACTTGAAGGAATAATAGACACATCCAGTACCGCCTGGGATATCAAACGGAGCGCCGACCATATTACGGAAACTGCTTAAAATCATAGAGCCGTAGTTCCCTGTAGTCGGTTCCTTGATGGTCATTTTATCTATATAATCCCGTAGCCCTTTGGGGTCCTTCCGGAACTGCTGTGCTAACTGCTGGCTTTGGGTAATCATGAAATTCTGTTCTTTCTGCTGGTTGTTTCTGGCTACGAACTGACGGATATACGCCGGGTTGACCAATGGCCCGAAACGGTTCACAAGATTGTCAACGGACTGCATATCGTTGTCAGCGAACGCCTGTGAAAGCGTATTACCAACGGTTTTCCCCATGACTTCTTCTATTTTGTCCTTGCACCACTGGGGACCGTAGTCTTTTCCGTTGGCCAAGATAACGTTCCGGATGTTGCTCAGTTCGTTCTGGACAAATTCCGGTTTCTGGTAGTTGTGGGATATGGCAATCTGGGACGTTTCTATGGTGTCGTTCATGACAGCGGTTTTATAGTTCTGGGCTTCTCTATAGGCTTGTTTCTGGGTGTCTTCGATTCCCGCCATGGTATAGGCGTCTGCCTTTTGAGTAAAAAGATCCTGAGCTTTTTTATACTTCGGAACCATCTTGAACACTTCATCCCTGATTTTCTTTTCGCCTTCCTGATACAGCTGCGTAACATTCCTAGCGTTCTCATTCTTCAGGTATGCAAGCCCGTTTTCTTGATTGAACATCAAGTCATCCATGCGGCGGTTATACTCATTCATCGCCTTTGTGACGTCCGCCGTCATATCATCTTCAGCCATTTTCAAGCCGATACCTACAGCTCTTCCCATGCCTTCTATACCGCTGACATCAGCTCCCCAGGCTCGTGCATCAGAAGGGTTGCTGACCGGGTTTCCCCGGCCGCTGATGGTGTTGGGATTAACTTGCGGAGAATAGTTAGTTAGCTTCATAACGTACCTGCCCTGTATTTAGAAATCGCCCGTCTCCAGTCAGGAGAGAGCGGATTATAATTCATTCCATGAGGGGAATAGGTCCCCACCGCCGTAGAATTAACACTCGTGCTTCCACTGCCTGCGCCCTTCATCCCATAAATAGAAAGTGCCCCGCCTGCCAGTGTTGACAGCATTCCAAGTCTGCCCCGCTGGGCTGCATTAGCTGCCGCGGAACGATAGGCGCTAGCCTGGTTCATATAACCGATTTTCTGATTCTCCAGGTTCCAATTATCAATACGATTGCTATAGATATCATTACGCTGGTTCTGCAAAAGGTTCATGCTGTCCTGATAGTACGCCTCGTTAGAAGCGCCCAGGATATCAAGACCGGAGCCGACTCCAGTCAGTCCGGAAGCCCCTTGCGCTGCGGCAATCTGCCCTCGTACTAATCTGCGTTTATCATCCAGTTTACTTTGCTGATAGGCATAAGCATCTGCAATATTTTCTGCTTTGCGGTCATTGATACGCTGATTCTGCTCCATGATTTTAGCGTTAGCATCAGCAGCCTGTGCCTGGGCATTGTACGCCGCTTCCTGCGCTTTATACTGCTGACGCTGGCCGTACATTTGAAGTCCGGTCATGGCCGCTGTAAGTCCGGCAATAACTCCACACATAGCTTCACCCCCTTATGGTAAAAGGGATGAACACGCCATCCCCCAACTTAATAGGATCCATAAATTCAGCCCCCATATGTTTAATCCATGTGAGGGCTTCTTTGTTTTCGCTCCAGATATAATTCTTTAATGCGTGTTTCCGCATCAGGAATTCCTTCATGAGGACCTTGCCATAGGCCACAAATTCCCGCTTGTGACGGCTTAATTCCTTCGTCCCTAGGCACCATACGCAGCTATATAAATCGCCGTCTATAGGGGCTGTTCCGGCCAAGCACAGGAGCTTCCCGGATTTGTCCCTGGCCTGATAGAGGATATCAGAGGACAGCATGGAATCATACACATACTGCCAACTGTTCCGATGAAGTTGCACCATTTCCAGCTGGTCCGCAAAACGAATGTTCTCATAAAGTTCTTTCGCAATGCTTTCATAATCTTCCCTTCTCACTGGTCTGATATCAACCACCAAAGCTCACCACCCTTATAACACCACTCAGTTCGAACGGATACGGCTCATCCAGCTTTATATATACCCGCCCCAGCTTCTCATAACCGCCCGTAGGCTGGTTAGGTACTACTGTTTCTAAATCCCCGCTGTACAGCCCATCTTCGGGATATACAATAGGGTCAACAAAAGAGGAAGAGTTGCCGATTTCCCCTCCCTGGCTCCTGGTCAGCCGGAGAATGGCTTCAGATACTTTCTTATATTTCCCTTGTACCGTCTGTCCGTTGACTTCCAGGTTAGGCGTTTCAATCTCGCTGGTATACCTTAGCCCAATCGTTGCTTTAGATACTTCCTTAGGAAGGACAATGCCACCGTTGCCATCTACGGCAACGTCCTTGTAATATTCTCCATCTGCCAGCACATCGACTTTGCTTCCGGAAAAACGGTCAAGCCCGGTGATAGAAGAACTTCTCTGCTCGTTTCTCCATTGTTCAGCACAGTCCACCATTGTGTATTCCATCCAATCCTCAGTATCAGGATAGTCGGAAAAATACTCAATAAACCTTTTTGTTTTTCCGTTCAGTTCCCTGGATACAACCACATAGACGGTATCGCGATATCCGGATACAAGGTTCACGACGGACTCAAATTTTCCGTTGGAATCCACGCTGGACCATGCATAAACCTTCTGATTAGCCACATACGTAAGCATGTTAATCTCGCCATCGCTGGTGATGAAGTACAGCATGGAATTGGGATCCTGCTGATAGGCTCCATCCACCATCTGCCGGTTCTCGGTCAGGTGTTTAGCCAGGATACTCAAATCAGCCCCATCATAGTTGTCAGTATCATAGGAATAAGCAAAGTCCCTGACAGACGTTCCCCGCCGTTGGATATAGACTATACGGCCACCAACAAGGATAGGTTCTGCTCCTTCGCATCCCCTTGCAGATTGTACCCTGGGGCTTGCAGCTGTAGGAGTAACCGTGCTGGATCCGGAGATAATCCATTCATTTCCATCTGTAAAAATGAATAGGTCCGTAAAGGCTACAATGTGTTGGATGGCATATTCCTTCCGGTTCACTAAGGAAAGCATGATGGCGGAATCATCCGTCACCTTTCCATCGGCTTTCTCAACGGAGAAATTATAATAGTCCCCTGTCCGGCTCATCCACACCGCGTAGGGATACAGCTTATTAGATGCCAGAATCAGTCGGTCTTGAAAGAATCCTACACAACGAGGATACCCGTATTCTGGACACCAACAGGACATAGAATAGAGGGCCGTCTTCTCGGTACTGCCAAACTGCTTAATTACTTTTGCCTGTGCTTGGGTATCGCTCACATACTTGGTAATCTGCGCATAACCCTCATGCGTGTAGGTCATTCTAGTTAGGTCAACAGTTACAGTACCGCCTGTAATTGCGGTTTTTACCCGGATATAGGTATATTCGTCAACCGTACCTGTTTCGCTAGCGTTGAAATCTCCGTTGTTATCCGCATACTTAGAAGTGTAAACCCTGTACTGTCTCCAGGTCTGGCCGTCTGTAGAAGCCTCCAGGATAACTGTGCCGCCCCATTTGCCATGAGTAACGCATTTCCAGGACTTTCCAGCCAGCACCGCCGCTGACGTTGCACTGCCCGTGCTTTCCTGTGTCACCGTTTGAGACGGCATATTATGATAGAGCTTAACGCAAGAACCAACTAGGCCAGCCCGGAACAGTCGTGTAGAAGAATTTAACGTGATATTCCCAGTCACGCCACTGGGCCACAACCCGTCTGCGCGATAATTGTTATCCCCCTTGATATCGCAAGAGATATTTACATATCCGCCCTTGGGCTGTGCTTCAGAGTCAACAACGCCTTTATCATGCCATTTGAAAGAGCCTCCAGCAGGACCACTTCCGTAGTTAGTGCCATTGTTTGTATATCCTGTCGGTCCACCTTCCCGATAATCAGTGTGATAATTAGCCCCTCCACCGCCTCTAGCAGATTGACCATTAAAGGAACTTGTTCCGCCGTCCGGAGCATTTCTGTTGTAGTCTCCTTCATACCACAAGTTATTTGGTCTAGATCCTACGACCCCGCGGTATACCGTTCCAGCGGTTAAGCGCATTGTAACTGTTTTTATTTCTGCTGAACCACCATTTGCAAGCCATTGTCCCCATCCATCTCCACCATGAGAAACAGAGATACCTGCCCCGCCTGACCCGGCTATCACAATGGTATAAGTCCCAGTTGCCGGAGCCGTGAAGATGAAGCTCCCTTGCGTGCTAAACCTTAGGTTCAGCTTAATGCTAGGGTTGTATACAGGTACGTTCCCGTTCAGCCCTTCACTGCCGTTTGCAACGTCAAAATAGGGGGAAGACAGGTCCATTTCTGACAATCTCCAATCAACATCCGTATACCGTTGCAAGAGCTGTACATTATGCGTTCCGGAGGCGATGAAGAGCGTGTCAGCAGATTGAGCAAAGCGGAGGTTGTCTAAATCTTCCTCGGTGAACGGAGTAGCTATTTCCACGTTCATGTAGGTGTTGTCCTTGTACACCCGGATATAGCCCACACCGATTTCCAGCAGATAAGATATTGTGGCGTTATAATCGAACTCATGCAGGATACACTTCTTGCCTGGATACTTCGTCTCGGCTACAAATCTGGTCCCGGGTCTGCGATATACCGCGCCATAAGGCTTAACAAAGCAATTACGGGCTTTCAGCAGTGCAGAGCGGAATTTGTCTAAATCGGTACGGTTCGCAACGTCAGGAGAGATTTCTCCAGAGTTGAAGGAAGGCTGAAAGTCATAATACTGTTCCTTCTGGCTCATCGTCAGAACCTCCCATCAAAGTACTTGTGCGGCAAAGAAGGCTCGTGTTCCCGTTCCCGCGCCGTGCGGAGTTTAGCCTGATACAACGCGTTCTGCATGTACTGTAGTTCCGTCTGGGCCTTGGCTTCGCTACCGGTTAATGCCTGGGCCATGCCATATGCCAGATAATGCGCCAGCGCTTCTACAAATTCTTCGGAGAAGTAGTTGCAGTCCTCTTCATTGGACACATAATCCATGAAGGCGTTTTCCAGGTTACAGCAGATTACCTTCGTTCCCAGCCGATAATCTACCGTCTGGACAAAGAACTTTTCCCGTTTGTCATCCTTCCTGTGGTCGTCACCGTCATAGATTTTCAGCACTTGCAAGCAGTCATCTGGATAGCGGTAGACATAATCCCAGCCTTTTACATTGTCGCCGAAATCTTCTACCGTTTCCAGCTTCATAGTGCGTTCTGCAAACTCCCAGCTGTAATCTTTAAGCAGGATTCGTCTGTATCTGTCATAGTGCAGTTTACAGGTCCTAGCCAGCTCGGTATTTTCGGATAGGCTCTTGATAATGCCTTTCCCCAGGAAGTTCAAAGCCAGGTTGCAAATATCAACTTCATTCATGTATTTGCTCCTATACAAAAGAAAAGGGAAGGTGTTACCCTTCCCCCTTGGTTATTCAATCGGCACAACATCTGTCAGCCCGGCAGTTACCTTCCCCGTAGCAGTCCCGGAGAGCTTAATGCGGATATACTCTTTACACCCATAGGGCAGGAAAGCTTTGGTCACGATACCCTTATCACCGGTTTTGCCAAAGAAGGTAGCCACGTCGGTTGCGTCGGCAAAGTCAGATTTGGAAGCGGTCTGAACCGTGCAGTCAAGTTTGCCGGAGCCGCCCGCCAGCTGGACTACTACGTACAGCGGAGCAATGGCATCACCGCCGCCCTGGTTGTAAATGCCAGGAGAAGTCTTGCCAGAAGCAAAGCCGGAAGCCGCTTCCCCGTCAAAGAACATATTTTCTTTATCAAAAAGCATATTTTATACCCCTTTCAATTAAAACCCTGCTTCGGTGTCGGTCATGCAGTCCATCTTCTTAACCGGAATTCCGGAGAAGCGGAGCAGAGGAGCCTGGTTCTCTCTCATCTCACGAGTCACATGCACGTTCGCTTTGTCCAGCAGGAAGGTTTCCAGATAGGAATAAACAGTGTCAGAAACATACATGATGGGAGACTTGGGCAGCTGGAGGCGGTTCTTTGCAAAGATAATCTTATTCATGAATGTTGCCGCCTGTGCAGAAGTGAACTTGGACAGGGCATCCACGTCAATGTTGCGGATTGCCGCCACGGAGCGGAGATTCTGGACAGCAAGGCCAACCTGCCAGCTGTAGAGAGTCTGTACAGCGCGGAAAGGTTTCCCTTCGGAGTCGTACACATCCCCTTCGCCCAGGTCCTTAGTATCCAGGCCAGCAGTCATATTCTTGGGATAAATCCCGGTTACCTTTCTGTCTCCCCAGTCGACAATCAGTGCAGAGGTGTTATGGCCACTGGTATTCTTAGTCCCTGCGGAAATTACCTGATACCCACGGGTTCCCTTGTCGCCGTCTTCGATGGGATAGCGGACCAAAAGTCCATTGAAGGTGTCGGTGTAGTTAGGGTCGGTAAGATCGCCATAAATAAAGCACTTGGCAACAAACTGCCCCATACCTTCTACGTGTGCATCATCCTCAGAAGCACGATAGGCTTCGGGGTTCGGTTTCCCTTTCAGCAGGAGGGTATCCACGCAAGAGCGGTCTTCCAGGTACATGCACTGATCAATGACCTGCTTTACGTCAGATTTCGTCGGAGCCGTACCACGGTTAGCACGTCTGATGGACGGAGACGGCAGGGAGGTTCGAATGGTAGTCTTGTTCCCGATAGGCAGGTCGCCTTCTGCAAAAGGCATATCTTCCAGAATGGGGTTGGACTGTTTCAGGATTTCGATGATAGGCTGGAAAGCGTTATTTGCCCCCAGTCGTTTCTGGATATCGTTAAGAGTTACAGCATAAGGCATAATTTATGCTCCTTTCATTTGTAGCTGTTAAAATTCGTGTTCGGGTATCTAGTTGACTGGATCTCTCCAGCACTCGTATCAGTGGCCGCGTGGCCGGAATCTTCACTGACCATACGCCCCACCTGGGCAAGCGCTTTTACAATCTCTATTCTGTTACCGATACCGCCGATGTTAAGGGCTTGTCTCAGCCCTGGGACAAGGGGTTCCAACTTATTTAAAGCTGTACCAACATAGCTGATTTCTTCGTTGTATTTCGCGCCTAAGGCTTTCTTTGTTTCGTCGGCCCACGCTTGCTGTTCTTCAATCTGCTGTTGAGCAATGGCTTTCGCCATGTTCTGCGCATAACTCATGCCGTACTTGGCAAGCTGGTTTGCCTGATCATTGGTCAAGTTCATTCCTCTAGCGATATCGCTAAATTCATTTGCCGCTTGCTGGTCCAGTTCCATCCCTTCCGGCAGGGATTGGGTAAAGTCATACGCCTCAGGAGCAGTCGGGGTTTCCTCTTTCTGTTCCCCAGCACTACCGGCCAGCGTCCCAGTCGGTTCAGTGTTTTCAGCAGGTTTTTCAACTTCTGGCGTCGGTTCTACCGGTTCGGTGTCATTCTGTACCGGTGTGGTTTCTTCGCTCATGTCATCCCTCTTCTTCCCGCTCAGATATCATGCGTTCTGCATCCTTCTGAACTTTAATGTATTCCAGTTCCGCCTGTTGACGGAGCTTGATACCTTCAATTCCCAGGGTTTCTACAATCTTCCTGGCGACGTTGATACCTACGGAACGCTTTCCCTCGTTGAAAAAGGATTGACTATTTCCCGTAAAAGTCGTGGCGTTCACGTAAGTGTTGTCAAACAGTCGCATTAAAAACCATCTTCCCCTGTGGTCATTCAGCATATATTTATAGGCTTCCCCGTCTAGCCTTGCGATTTCTTCCTGAAAGAATCGCTGGTGCCAGTAGGAAGCCTTATTGGTGTCGTGGACGGTTTCATATTTCATTTACATCCCCATCCATTCCTGCAAGGCCGGGTTGCCGTCGTTGGCGGCCTCAGTAGCGTTCTTAGCAGCCTGCGTGATATTCGGAGCGGCCTGGGCTACCATCATAGCCTGTTGCTCTTGCTGGGCCTGGGCCTGTGCTTCTTGTTCAGCCTGGATTTCCTGCTGAATCTGTTCCGGATCCTTACGCATCTGTGCAGGAGCGCCAAGATAATCCATATACTTACTGACGGTTTCCAGGGCATCCACGCTTTTCAGTGCTTCCGGCCATGCTTGTGCCATCTGCATAATGAACCCTATAGTTTGTTCAATAGATACTACCCCGCTCATCTTCTGGGCTTGTGCAAGAGGGCTGATATACTCAACCTTCACTTCTTCATTAAACAGCTCTTGAAACTCATCAGGGATAGGTGGGAACACGTGCTCCCGGTCCAGGATGTTGTACACTCTATCAATGATGAGGTTTAGGAATTCTTCCTGTAGACGTTCTACTACAGGTCCGAGCTGTGACAGTTTTTCGGATTGACGAGCCTGCACTTCCTGCGCCGTCATGTTGTGTGTTCCCAGGTTGTCCAGCATCATAAAGAGATTTGCGCTGTAAGCCTCTTTTATACGGTCCTCAGTGCGCTGTATTTCGTCGGAAAGATAGCTGAGATTAGTCTGGACGTTGAAAAGTGGCTGTATTGCGCTGTTCATGTTTGTAGGTGTAAAGCCACCTGGAATCATGTTTACGCCCGTCATGGCTAAATCTGCGGAGCCTTGCATAGGCGGTTTAACGCTCAGCTCTATAGCTGTAAGGTAATCCTTCTTCAGCACTTGCAAGCCTTTGCTGTCGCCCTCGGCCCACCATCCCGGGCCAGTAGCATAAGCTTGATTACCCGTTACGTTGTACCGTGCTACAGGGCAAGGGAACGATTCAAAACCGCCTACATACAAGTATTCCCTCTCATTCGAGCCATCCAGCCAGTAGACAGATTTAAACGGCATGTTCAGCCGGTCAATCATCCCCGGCAAGCTCTCGTTGTTCGGTTCACAGAGCCAATTAACGAGGAACTTCTTCTCGTATCTGGTTTCCCCGCGGTCTACCATAGCTTTCAGGTTTTCCGGCAGGGCATCCCGGCCAAAGTAATCTATCAGCTGAGGCAGAGACAGCCGGAAACGCCTTGCAATGGTGTTTACACGCCCGTTCCCATCTGTCCCTAGGTAGTAGGTGCCAATGGTCATGGGAACGAATCTGACGCCCTTTTCCCTGTCCATAAACACGCCTAAAGGGCATTGCCCGAATGGTAATTCCATGTAAACGGAATGAACACTGTTGTAGAAATTGGATTTAGCCAGTACGCTTTCCACGATTTCCTGCCGGACATCGAGAATCTTCAAAGCGTCTGTGTTTTCGTTCAGCTGGCTGTTAGAGAACGTAAATTTAAACCATTTTCTGGAAGGAGGAGTCAGCCCGGACAGCACGCCAGCGGCGAAAACCTGATCGCACATCCACGCTGTACCATTAGCGATGTTGGTATCCCTGCGACGTGCAGGATTCGTCCGGTCCTCTGTATCGTCAAAATGGCCGATGAAAGGAAGCTCATAGTTTCGGATCTCTTTCCAGCGGTCCGCCCACCGGATCCGTTCATTCATTAGTGCTTTCATTCTCTGGTTGAGCTTCTGGCGGTCCGGCGGTTCGCTTCTAATCTGTTTATCTCCCGTAGCCGTGCTGGCTATGGTCATAATTTCGTTTTCCATGCTCTACCCCAAAGTGGTTTTCCCGCCCTGCGCGCTTCCTGCAATGGTGTTCTGCGTGCTGGTCCGTGTAGAGGCATATCCTCTCTTCTTCTTGTTTCTGGCGACTTCTTCGCTCAACGCTGTCCCTTCTTCCTGGGCGTTGATTTCCGTCATCGTCGGAGCCGTAGGAGTAGGTTCAGGCGCTTTAACTTCCTGCGTTACAATCTTTGGAGTGCTAACTTTCTTAAACGGATTTCCGCACATTTTATATCCCCCCGAAAATGTCATAGCTGGTATTACACATCACTCTAGCGTGGTTTCCCACGTTGTAATCGGCCTGCCGTGCTACCGGCTGTGCAAAAGTAAGTGCCAGGGCATCCGCCGTGTCCGGGGAACGTCCTAGCACTTCTTTAATTTCATCTTTACTTTTTAATTTCATCCTGCCTCGGTTGTCGTATCCATAATAGACGTTGGCTAGCTCTTCCCTCATCTCTGCATCGTCAGGGATCGCGCCACCGTCTTTCTTGATATACTCTGCACATTTGGCGTACATCTCAGTTCTTTTGTTAAAATATCGGTTATCGTCCGTAGCCTTCCCGCCGAACGCCACCTCGATAACAGAGTATCCCAGCTGACGTATACGGTCTATTACCCCTGCCCCCATAGCACCGGAGTCGATAAACACCGCATCAGGCCGGAACTTATTGATATGGCTGATTACAGTCCCCGCCATGGTCATAGTATCCATGCCGGAAAACCGGAGAGGTGGCATCACGGCTAGCCCCCTGCGCATCACAATACAAGACTTATCCCCGCCAAACCTGGCTATATCAACGCCCATGACCTTCACAGATCCGCCCAAATGATTTTCGTTGTAGACTCTTTCCACAGCCTTCTGCACATCTTCCCCGCTTAGCAGGGCATCAAAAGCAGCAACGGTGAAGTCGCATTCCATCTCCTGCTGGTACTCAACGTCGCTCATGGAGTCGCGCATGGACGCCAGTTCTTCTTTATCAATGACGCCTGTTTCACTAGCCTTGTATAAACAATGATACCAATCATCGTGGGTCAATGCTTCTTGATACTTCTGAAAAAAGCCGTTCTGGCCCTTGGGAGTACCAACGAAAACCGCCCAGCCCTTGCGGTCAGCTAGAGCCGGACGGATGATTTCGCCCCAAAGGTTTTCCTTCATCTGCCCATATTCGTCCAAAATGACGCCATCAAGGTACATTCCCCGGAGGGCATCAGGGTTGTCGGCCCCCATAATGTAGATACGTGCGCCAGGGCTATCAGCGTGGATTGAAGGCAATTCCACGTAGTAGGAAGAGTTGTTGACCTTAATGCCAGGAATGGGGGCTGTATAGAACTTAATATACGCCCACGCCACGCGTATAGCCTGCCCCTGAAAAGGTGCTATATAGGCGTACTGTGGGGCACGCCTGCGGCACTTCAAAGCCTGTTTTATCAGATGATTCACCACGCCGACGGTCTTGCCAAACCGCCGATGACAAACCAAAACACCAAAACGGTGAGCCTCCAGCCCCGGATGAATCTCATTCTTCCAGATCGGCCTCGGCTCATACGGGATAGTGATGTGTTTAGCCATCCTTTTCGCCTTCCCACCCAAATGTGAAAGCCACGTCGCCTTCTACCTTCGTCCGGCGCTCATACACGGCTTCCATTTTGTTATAAATATCAAGAGCCTTAATCTTTTCCATTGGTTTTCCGTGCATGATGATCTTAGCCAGCACTTCCTTTCTCTGGTCAATGGTCAACAGTAACCGGTTTTCCGTTTCTCGGCCTGCATAGTGCTTATCAAGCCATTCTTTTACTTCAGGTCTAGCCAGCAATTCTTTTCTCATCTTGTAGCCATTGGCGCTGGCAGTTGATTGCTTCTTGGTGGAAAAGGCGTTCATATATGCCGTTTCAACGGACTCCCCAGCGGCAAGGTGTTGTAAAAATCTTATTCTCTTTTCAGTCAACCCCAGCTTTTTAAGTTCATCGTCCATATCATCACCATATAAAAATAACGCCTATCCATACGGATAAGCGCTTTATATTTACCTATTACTAGTATACACCATATAATCCCCTAGTTTTTGCGGCAAAAAACAATAAATTGCTAGTCTTTATCTATCTTTTTCGGCCTTCCAGTCCCCACTCTTCGCTTGCCTAGTACGAGTTTTGGGACATCATCTACATTGATAGGTGTTCTAGTTCCGTCGGCTGATTCTATTACCAACTTAGCCCCGCAAGCATTTAAGAAACGGACTAAAAAATCCGCCGTACATTTGTTCGAATTAATTTTCCGACTGACATTTGGAACGCTTCCAAACTCCTCAGGAAGTCTATCAAGCGTGACACCTGCCGCTATCTGCACTGCCTTCAATTTATCGCTCAGCATATTTAACCCCTCCTTCTCCATCTTCCCTCATATCATAGCATTTAGCAAATTATTTGTCAAGTTATTTTTTCGATTTGCGTAGTATGTAATGAAGAAAAAATATTTTTTATTTATTTTTAAAAAAGTACTTGCCAAATTTGAAAAGGCGTGGTATTATATAGCCATGAAAGGGAGAAAGACCTACTGAGCTAGAAAGGAGACGGGTTTTCCAAAAGCCCGCTTCCAGTTAAAAATTTCACCCACATAATATGGTATAATGGGCAAAAGCCCCAAGGAGGAATGACTTATGGAAAAGAAAGAAATGACCCGTGACCAGCTGGCATACGCCGCCCCGGATTTATACGATGGAGGCTGGAGAGCTTCAGACCGTGACCAGTTCCAGCAGGAATACGATTTTACAGACTGGGAAGCGGATATCATGCAGGAAGAGTTGGAAAAAATCGCCAACAGAATCGAACAGGAAGAAGACGGAAAGGAGATGTAATCATGAAATACATCGTTAGAACAGAAACTACCGAGGCTTTCGGAGCCTCTCTTTCATTCGATTCCCTCAACGATGCCCGCGAACAGCTGAAGCTATGGCTGGACGTCGACAAACACCCAGACGAAGAGTACAACGCCGACTGGGCAACATACATTGTTGCCGTCCCTGAAGAGGAAGCGGAGAAAGCCGAAAACGGATATACTGAAAAAGAAACGTTCGTCGAAGGTGAATGTGGAGAAGATTACCATGGAAGATATGACGAGGAACCGAAAATCTACTCCCCAGATATTGCTGAATGAAAGGAGCATTTGAATATAAAAAAAGCCCTGGGGTTAATCCCCAGGGTTCTTTTTTATTCTTACCAGCCCTTCATTCAGCGCCAGTAAAGATAGTTCCTGCACAAATTCGTTGCACCAAGTGTAAACCGTTCTCTGCCCCGCCGGATAATTGATTGAGATATTAACCGTAGGCTTCTTGTCCCAGTATCTCGCCTTTATAACCGCCCGCTTATCCGGTTCCATTTGCTGATACACCGATCCGATGAGATACAGCCATTTTTCTGGCTTGTACACCTCTTCAATATTCCCCCGCCCGTCGGATATCAACACCTCCCGGAGCGGGGTAAAATGCTTTATGGCCTGGGCCGCCGTTGGATCAGACACAAACGCATGACCCCCGCCGCCTTCCATTACCCCCTTTCTCCCGTCCATTTCCGCCCGTGCATCAATCACAGCCCGCCGCAGGTTCTCGTAAGTGTACAGCCTACGTTCCACTGCTTTATAGATTTTATCTTTTATCATCGGCATAAACTCCGTAGATATACTCATAGGGAATAAAGAGATAGTCATTAAATTCATATCCCACGCAGGGTTCGAACTGTACCACGTCCCCAGTCTGGAAACGAGGGATGATTCTATCCCCCTTTCCATTCCTCCAAGTCCCCATCCCAATCACTTTCCCCCTGCTGACTTCTCTTTTATCATAAGGAAGTAGAAGTCCATGGGAATCAACCTTGCTCCGCTCAATCATCACGTATCCAGCATTAACCCTTAACTTCATTTCAGCCACTCCTTTACCGCCAAATATACCGCTAGGACGAATCCTATAAAAGCAAGTTCAATTTGGCTCCAGGGCCTACCCAAGAGAATAAACGCAAACAACAGCCATGCTTCCCAGAAATTAAGTTTCATCTTCATTTTCCCGTTTCATCTGATACATTCCGAGAGCAATGATCATGTAGTTTGCAATATCTTTCAGGGATTCAGCTTCTTTTGGTCCCAACTTCCCGGATTGGTGGACAAAGGCTATATGCTTATCACAGTATCCCAGTAGGACCCGGAAGCAGGCATCCAGGGATTCAGGGTTCAGCCCTTGTAGAGCCGCCCCGCCCCGGAAATTCGCAAGTGGATCGCCCTGGGCATACTGTTCAGCCTTTTCCTTGTAAAGTTCTTTTGTTTCGTCAAAGATTTTACAGACTGTATCCGCAAATTTTTGACAAGGGGTCTCTTCATTCGTTCTGTAATTCCTGCTCTTCGGGTTCTTCACAAAAAGGTTGCAGGTTTCCAGCCCATCTGTTCCCCGGCAAACAGTTCCGATTAATTGACATTCATCACAAATGCTCATTTTATCCCCCATTCTTTCTTAATGTGTCCCATAGCCTGCTCACCCTTCAGTGCGTTTCTTAACCTCTGTAGGCTTTCCAGATCGTCGTCAATGCTTTCCAGTGCTAATTCCAGCGTGATTTCCGGGCCACGCTTTCCCAGGTCATGGACCCTCAAAAGCTCCAGAAGGTCGCTCCGTCCATTTTCGTACAGTCCACAGGCCGCCATAATCTTTTCCCGTACATCCTGGTTAATCTGCATAGTATCCATCTTCCAGCCTCCTTTTGGTCATGGGGTCAAGCTTCCATACTTCCCTAGTGTCATCGCAGAGCCAGACCGGATACAGTGATATTTCCGCCCTAGGATTGTTCTGGTCAATTCCCTCAATGTTGGTTCCTTGCCAAGACAGGATAAGCCGGTCATTTTCCAATACCCCAGCCGCTTCCAGCAGGTCCGCTGTAGCCTGCATGAGTCCAACAAGATCTGGCCACGCCGCCCGAGACGGCATGTAGTAATGCACGAAAAGTTCACACGGCCGGTCAATGGGGCTGTTAAGCCCTAGCTTTCTCCGCTGATTTTTCAAAGCCGGAACTGCCACCGCTTCATATGCTTCATACGCCGCAGATGGACGGAAGCGCCCAGGACCACAGTACCTTCCAGAATTCTTTTTTGTCACTGGACGGCCCGGAATTTCAAAGCAATAGACCCTTTTTAATCTTCCCAATCCACAGAGCCCACGTCCACCCCAAGGGCTTTTGCAACAGCCTTTTTCTGGTCCTCTTTCCACGCGTACACCTTCCTTTCCCGCTTGTAAACGCAGTCATACGTAAGTCCAGCCTGCCTAGCCAGCTCAGGGCAACTCCATCCTTTCAACCCCCGTAGCTCCACCACAGTTGGCTTATCATCGTTTTTTTTCTTCTCTCCTAGCAAGAGCCTTAACCGTTTTATTTCCTTCCTCAGAATGGAATTTTCTGCACATTTCTGGCCATACTTGGAAGCACCTCTTTTCACATCCTCTTGTAACATCCTGATATGTTCTTTATAGTCAGCCAATTCCTTAGGCAGGGGCAGTTCATCGCTTGCCCCCGGGTTGATATAGTCGTCAACGTTGCCCGTCTTTCCCACAGTTGAATATCGTTCCATTCGTTTCATTCGTTTCACCTCTAATCATATCCGTTCGCTATGGCCCATTCGCTCATGTAGTACATCCACCCGTCAGGTCCCTTTCCTTCCTCAAAAGGGTATCTCTTCATCATACCCCACTTCCGACCCGAAACTTTTCATGGGCTCATTGCTCACAGCCTTCTTTTCTGCTTTGTCGACAAACGAAACCTTGTTCACAACAACATTTGTTGTGAATCTCTTTTCGCCGTTCTTGTCATAAGACGTAACTCTAAGGCTTCCATCCTCGATTAGAATCCGTTGTCCCTTATTGAAGTAATTTCCGATAAATTCCCCGGTCTTGTTAAAAGCAACACAATTGATAAAATCCGCCTCCCTGTCTTTTCCCTTTACGTAAGGACGGTCAACCGCAATACAAAATTGCGTGAAAATCTTCCCACTTTGTGAAGCCTTTACCTCCGGGTCACGTACCAATCTTCCCAACAATATTACTTTATTCATTCGTTTCCGCTCCTTTTAACCGCTCAAACCAGCGTTTTCTCTTTTCTTCCTTAATTTCGCTGATTCTCCGCCTACTCATGTAGTAGAATCCCAACGCCTCAACCGCAAGCTCAACGTCCGCTATCTCTTCGAATAGGTTCTCCAGGGCCTCTTTTGGCGTTACAGGCGTCGGATTGACAACCCCGCCCATTTTGTATGCCCTGATCATCTTTAAAGCCGCTTGACTCAGCTCTGCCGCTTCTTCTGCCAATGTCTCCAGCCGTTCCCGTGCGCCTAGCTTTTGCGCAATTAATCTATTCATGTCCTCAATATCGGAAAACCTTTGCTCCATTTCTGAACCTCCAGGCATCCAGTCTTCGTATTTCATTATTCCGCCTCCTCATCAGCATTAACCGCTTCATTCTCCACCGCTTCTTCCAGGGCAAATAAAATGTTGTCCATCGCATCGATAGGCCAGCTTCCCAGCCTCTCAACCTGCCCATCCAGCCAATCCCGCAGTTCTAACGCCTCTTCATGGGCCAGAATGTAATTACTTTCGTCTAATACGTAGATTTTCATTTCTAATCCTTTCTAGCCACGCGACCCGGCTCCGCAGATATGCCACGTTGTTGAGAGCATCCATCATGCAATGAAGGGCCTCAGTATTCTCTTCGTTCTCTTTTTTAGTCGAGCGATTTCCGCCCGCATTCTCTTCATCCAGCCTTCCATCCTCCCCTGCCGGTTCTCCGCCTGATCCAGGTCCTGCTGTAGCATAGCAATTTTCAATTCTGGACTCAGGGCTTCGATAGGGGCCGGTTTTCCCGGCCACTGTACATTAATCTTCTCACACCTTTGCATATTTTGTCCTTTCTCGTTATTTCGCAATATTATACTGATTCTTGACAGTGCATAAGTCTGTGGATTATTTTTTCAGTTTCACCAGTTGCTCTGCAACCCGCCCAATAAACTCCACTACGTTGCTCTGTACCACCCCAATGTTATCTGGCGTTATATAAGTAGCCACCAACATCTTATACATAGTCTCTTGCCGAGGAACAAGAATAACAATCATAAGAAAAATTGAAAACAAAACAATTCCACGAGTGATAATCCACCACGCCATTTTCCTAGCAAGTCTTTCCTCTTTACTGAATCCTCTGTTGCAATAAACAACATAAACTGCGTGTGCAACGCCAAGAAATAGCGGAATACATAAGAAACGAGAAGCACTTGCCACTCCGTTTAAAACGTCAATCGCATAAAACACCCACGGATTAATGATTGGTTCCATTTTCTTTCTCCTTCATCTCAACACCAGTTCTTGCTTTGAAAAAATCAACCGCATAAGGATTTCCGAATTTCTCGAACATAAACTCGTAAAAACACTTAACATCTTCTTCATAGACCATCGTGTCCAAACACTCCGGTGAATAGAAGTCGTAGATTGCATATCTTGTTTCCAGCCATTCCTCATTAGTCAGCTTTTCGAGATACATTACTCCTCCTTCATTTCAGCCATCTGCTTAATATATTCATCATGTAAGTTCCCACATCTAATCAAATATTGAGAAATCCTGTAAAGTTCAATTGGTCTACCGTCAAACACCGTCTGACTTGCAAGTTTTAAATCTTCAAGCTGAAATTCCCATCGACCCATTACAGCATAATATTTGACTGTTCCACGAATTACATCATGCCCGTAAATGTAGCAGATATCCCCTTCGTACAGCTTTGCTCCGTTTGAATCTTTAAACCCGCTGTATTCTCCAACCGTTTTCCGGTCTACCTCATGAGCCGGTATTCCGTCCTCAGCAATGGCCAGCCTGGCTTCAATTTTCGTGTAGTGTTCCGTCAATTCCGAACCACAATGAAGCAAATCTCCGTATATCCATCTTCCTAAATCTGGGCAATAGCCCCTAAATTCAATCTCTCTGTTCATGATACTTAGCCCCCTTCTTTCATCCCTTAATCGCCGTAAGCCTCTTTTGCTCCTTGCTCTCCAATTTTTTCAACACCGATTGTCCCAGCTCTTTTAACCTCCCGTTCTGAATTGACCGCGCCATTCTACGTTCTGTCTTTTCCTGTTCCTCAATCGCCTTAAAAGTTTTAATAAATTGACTCCTAAGAGCTGGCATCATGATGGCGTCAGCCCCGCATAGCAACCGCCAACTCATAGCTTTTACCGTTTTAGCTGTTATTTTATTGGTAAATTCCGGTATCCTGTAATAGCCAACCGTTCCGATTGCCCTATAAACAACCTCCCATTCTTTTTCAGGGATATTGCTCTCTTTTCCAGTGGCAGCCAAAGTAATCTTCTTGGCTTCATCCCTGATTTCCGCAATCGAGGGAAGAAACTTACAAGTTTTCACCACATTCTTAACCGCTTCCATCTGAATCGGGCCTGGAATATCATTCAACATAGCCCCGTAGGCTTGTGCTTGCTGGTCTTTGAAGTTGGGGAAAGCCCCCGCCAGCAAGGCCAACGCCTGTTTATTAATCATCCAGTATTCCCTCCTCCTTCAACCATGCAGTTGTAGCTTCATCATCCTCCGGTGTATCAGGGATGATTTCATCTATATGTTCTAGTACTCCGCCCAGTGTCCCAGGCTGGTCTTTCAATGGGTAGAAGGTAAGCCATCCCTTTAAAGAAGTCTGGTCTACGATTTTCACCATGGAATCCTGGTTCCCGCCAGACAGCTCGTTTAGCTTTTTAAGGGCTTGCTGGGTAGCCCTGGCTGTTAGCGGACGTTTCATTTTTTTCCGCATATCCAGCCATGCCCTTAGGGATTCAAGGAGTTCCTTGTTATCCCCTGAAAATTCCCGAATCAGTGATAAGGGGGTTTTAACAGCGACGGCTTTTTCTTTATATATTTCTTTTTCTTTTTCTATTTCTATTTCTTCTTCTATTTCTGTCGCCGTTTCATTGCGTTTCCGAAACGTTTCATGAAACGTTTCATTTTGAGAAGTTGTATTAATTTGTGGAATTTCTTTTTTATCTTGTTGTTTTTTCCTCCATTCTTGAAGTCGCTTTCTGTCCCTTGCCCGGTTGATTTCATATTTATCAGCTGACTGGTATTTATTCCAGTTAGGTATTGAGTACGCTCCATCGATTAAATCGACCATGTTTAATTTTTGAAACGTTTCAAGAGCCAGCCTGATAGTTGCGATGGGTTTTCCAAATATCGTGGCTAACATTTCGTCAGTACATGCAATCTTGTCATTAATCATGAAAACACCGTTGGTGAATTCTTTACCGGCTAGAATTAACAGCCGAAACCAAATCACAATCAGAGTATTCCCTTCCGGCATACTCTCAATCAACCGGATTTTCGAATCGTCGAAAATCCCGGTATCAATCTTAATCCACTTCATTCCCGTCATTTTTTACTCCCCAGTTTTCTTCGTTCAAAACCCTCAGAATATTTTCCAAGCTTCCTTTTGCCCAGCTACGGAACTGTAATTCCAGAGCTGTTTGCCACTGCTTATTCCTGCCATCTTTCAGCACAGGGAAGCCAGCCGGTACAAAAGGCAGGTTGAAGCGGAATTGAATCCAATGTTTTCTTTGAACTGGAATTAAGAACCCCAGCTTTGCCCAGTATTTTTTATTGCTTCTTCTCTTCATTTTCCCCACGCCTCCACTAAAGATTTCAGCCGTTCCGGCTCCATTGTTTCGATTCCCTGCTCCCGGCACTCTGTCACGAGTCCGTCAATGAACCTGGCCATTTCCGCCGTGTTATATTGGGACGTTCCTGGGTAGGCCAGAATTTCTTTTTCTCCGTTTTCTTCGCTCAAAGCTTCCGCAATGTAGCCAATTCCGTTAGATTCCCAGATTTCCCGGAAGCGGTCAAACGCTTCCGCCTTCATCCTGAGCATCTGGAATGTACCGTATAGCCGTATATGCTCCCGGTACACGTCGATTTTGGACACCTTCAGTTTCTGAGCCAGTTTATCCAATAGCACCCAGGCATAAGCATTGGCTGAAAGGGAACGTTTCATCCGTGCCCGCTTGAATTCCACCTCCCATTCCTTCCCCTTCTTCAAGCTGGCGGCGGCCTCCGAAAACTCCGCCAAACCAGCCGTGCTTCTCACCGTGATGGTTACATCAGCCGTGTCCCGTCCGGCTGGAATCATCTCTTTAATTGCCATCAACTTCATAGGTAGTTCCTCCCTATCAGCTTTAAAAATTCCTCCCTGGTGTGGTTTTCTTCGTACTTCTTTTGTGCCCATCGCTTCATGAAGCGATCCAAGCTCATGTTGAAGTGAACCCCGTTGTCGCTCATATTATGGCAACGGTTGCAGAGAGGAACCGTAAAGCCTTCACGCTCTGAAATCCGTCTGTTAGAACCGCCGAATATGTGGTGACAGGCTTCCGCCCGTCCGCCACATACACAGCACTCATCCCAATCCTCCGGCTGGACCAGGATTGACTTGTGAGGCTTCATGCTTTCGCCTCCTTTTGTTCTTTAATTCTTAGTCCGGCAACCGCTCTTTGCCATGCCGGAACGGTTAGTTCCTTTATGTTCTGGCAATGTACCCAGGCCAGAACCTTTTTCAAATCCGATCCGGTCTTCTGGCACAGAACTTCCAGCTCGTTCTGTTGCCTTTGAGTTGCGTATTGAGCCGTTGGCTTAGTAGGTTCTTTTTCTTCTACCTCTTTCTGATACTTAGTTTTGTACTGACCCCGATACACCGAGGCCGCTACTCCAACCATCTTGGCCGCCGTGCCCAGGGCATCTGTCATGGCCATCTTGAAGCCTTCATCGTTGCCATGAAGGCCGTTTTTATCTTTCTGAATCAGGAAGTCGCCGCCGCTTCCAGGGATGGGGGCAGACCAACCATCCTTCCCTTTTACATACAGGTTGACGAATACGAACACCATCAGCTCCCCAGTGGCCTGAACCGGAACCATTTTGGTATCAGAAATTTCATAGCGCCATCCTTCTCCGCAAAGGCCGAACACATCGGTAAGTGCTTCATATCTCCACTGGGGATTGATATCAGACTTCCCCTTTAATTTTCCAAAAGAAATTGGTTTCGTCGCATCTTCTGGAACTGCCGACAGCCTTGTATATCTTTCATCCATGGGTCATTCCTCCTATTTCACTTGAATATTCTGTTTCTCTTCCAGGACACAGCCAGGAACGTTTTCTCCGGATTTTAAAGCCTTTTTAATACCTGCTTTATCCACCGTTGGGGCAGAATAAACCAGATATGTTTCCGGAATCTGCTCCTGGGCCGTTACTTTCACGGATTCTGATTTCCGGAAGCTGACCTTCACCCTGCTAGTCTTGAATGGTTTTCCCTGCAAACAATATGCTAGATATTCCTTCAAGGAATCCCGTTTGTTCTCCGTCGCCCGTTTACGTGCGGTAAAGATGCCAATTTGTTCTTTCAGCGCGGCGGCTTCTGCATCCAGATTACGGATGAACATTGCTATGTTCTCCGCCTTTTCTTCAAATGCCATGTGCAGTGCGTTGAGTGCTTCCACGTCCAGCACTTCCCCGGTTTCTATATCTACGACGTTTTCGCCGTCGATAACACAGCGTTCAATTGCCTCGTTAATTTCAAATAGCTTCATTTTCATTCCTCCTGTCCGTTTCAAAACCAGTTGCAATAGTAGGTATGGTCCATCCATTCTTTCATGTAGAGAATTCCGTTGGGGTGTTCCTTCTTTTGCATTTCCCCCGGAACCATTGTTTCCAAGGTTTCATAGTCAGTGCAAATAAGCCCAAGGTCATCAAAGAAGAATTCGTGGTTTTCCATAAAATCCGTCATACGCCGGATAAAATCTGCATCTTTCTTCTGTTGTTCCGGATCTCGAAACAACTCATCCACACTCTTTTTCATTTTTTACATCTCCCCCTTCTGCCATCCACTGTAAGAACGCTTCCTTGGTACAGCGGACTACCTTCCCATGCCGAACGGTTTTCAACCGCCCAGTCTTGAAAATGTCATAAGCCGTAGCCATTGAGCAATTTAAAGCCGTAGCCACATCCCCGGCGCTCATTACGCCAGGAATGTTAGGGTAAATGTCATTTACCTCTCTCCATGCCTCCAGGCTTTCCAGTCGTTTCTGCATGGACTCAAATTCCCCTGCCAACTCATGCAGGATTTTTACAGCATCCATCTTCACACCCCCTTGAAACGCCTCATCACTAAATGCCGGTGTTCCCCGTCCATCTCCCAGACCGTTGCCCGGTACAGAGACTCGTCACGAGCCGCTACCATGGCATCGGCAAGAGAACTGTATTCCCTTTTAATTTCAGGCCCGTTGAAAGCCGTTTTATATTCAAGCACGTACACTATTTACATCCCCCTTCCACTGTCTCCCCACAATGCCGCGGCAATTGCGGTTATGTATATAATCCTCAGTGTTGCCGTATTATGCTCATGCCAGGCCCATAAAAAGGGAAAGCAAGCCAGAACCCATATCTTTTCAAGCTTTCCCATACTTTACCTCCCATCCTCGTTCAACAAGTGCTTCAAAAGTCGTGTTTAAAGAACGAGCAATTCTCAAATATACGCCAAGTCGCAGAGACGTCTTTTTTTTTAAAATGTAACGCCAATTTTGGCGTGACATATGAAGCTGTTTTTCCGCAAACTCCACAACGTCCATTAGCTTATCGTGGCGAATTGCCTCAACCCCAACAAAGAACAGTTTTTCTTTTTCCTCATTACTCAACTCATCAATAGATGGGGCATTCGGCTTATACTCCTCTAGTACTGTATTGGGGCATGTTTTTTTAATTTCTACATCCCGTTCATGGTCCTGCCATTTTTGAACCAAGGCGGACAGTTCGAACATCTGACTAGGCGTCAGCCTCATGTGAATATCAATAAGTTCCATAGCACCCTCCTTTTACTGCTCAATCATGGGAAGAATCCCATGATTTTTAAGTTTCTGGTACAAGAACAGACGCCCTTTCTGTGTCCATTCTGTAGTCATTTTCACGTCCGGCCTGCCGTCAGCGTGGTTGAACGCAAAGCTCTTGCTGTGCGTATAGCCCTTTGCTTGGTATCTGCTGTACAGTAGCCACTGCCCCGCCATCTGGTAGATGATTTTCAAGTCAGCCAGGACTTTATTCATAGCCCGTCCGCTCATGCCATAGTCTTTTGCAATGGCGGTAATTGGGACTGTTCCTTTACTGGAAAGGATCTTATCGGTATAATCGGCTTTCGGTTTCAGTTCGCCGATTAACTGCTTCTGTTTTGCGGTTTCTTCTTTGAGAGCCTTTGTTTTGGCTTGCTCGTTCTTGAGAGCAGTCAGGACTTTAATGAGCCCGTCAGGATTCAGCAGGGCCTTTTCTAATGTTTCTTCCGTCATGTAGGCGCCGTGCTTACGAATAGAAGGAATGACTTCACTCGTCACCCAACGTTTGAACGCCTTTGCCGTGGACAGCTTACTAGAAAGGATGAGACTGTAAAGACCAGATTCGTTTATGAAAGTTGGATGTTGTTTTCTCCCAAGAGAATCAATTACGAATGGGGTAACGTTTTGGACCCCCACCTTTTTGTCTTCTTCGTCAACATGGTCGCGAATTGCCTTGGAAGCGTTTTCATATCCTAATGCTTCGGATATGTCCTTTCCAACAAACCAAGGCTCATTGTTTATTTCGATGGCCCTTACCTGTCCAAATTTATTGTTGGTAAAGTTTTGTATTTCGCTCATTGCTAATCTGCTCCTTTCTATCTCCGCTACTTCTCGAATACTAAGCACGGGGAGAAAACACCCTTTGTAAATAACTGTTTCACGCATTTTTAATCCCTTTTACTTTCTCTGTTTAATCCGCATTTTGCGGATAATTTAGGCAAAAAAATTTCGTTTCCGTCAGCGCCGTAAAGAGAACAAAGTGCCGCAAAGTTTGCTACATCCGGAAGGCTTCTTCCCATCTCCCAATTCACAATGGTTTGCTTGTTCTTTCTCAGCTTTTTAGCTACTTCAGACTGGGTAAGCCCTGCATTAACACGGGCAGCTTTTAATGAGATTTTCACTATTTCACCTCCTATTTTTTGTTCGTCATGTCTATATTATAAATCCGCTTTTTGCGGATGTCAATACTACAAGCGGATTTTTTTATAAAATCGTATTGTGATTTTCCGCTTTTAATTGTAGAATATAGGCAAGCGAAAGAGGTGATATTTATGACTTCTGATGTTAAGCAAATATTTAGAGATAACTTAATGCGTTATATGGAAGCGCGAGGCATCTCTCAAAAGGAACTGGCAGAACATATTCAGGTTAGCACAAGTACCCTGAACGATTGGGCAAAGGGAAAGAAACTTCCTCGAATGGATAAGGTAGATAAATTGTGTAGCTATTTTGGCGTAACACGAACCGATTTTTTAGACATGCCTCATAAAAATAAAACTCAGGCCGTAAAAATCCCCGTACTTGGAACAGTAGTAGCAGGTCTGCCCATGGAAGCCATTGAGAATATAGTAGACTACGAAGAGATCACTCCAGCCCTAGCGGCCCAGGGAGAATTTTTCGCACTAAGAATAAAAGGTCAGTCCATGGAGCCTCGGATCTGTGAAGGCGACGTGGTTATAGTCAGAAAACAGGAAGATATTGAAAGCGGGGATACAGCAATAGTACTAGTCAATGGGGATGAAGCCACCGTTAAGAAAGTGAAAAAGACAGAAGAAGGAATTACTCTTATTGCCAACAACATAGCAGTATACAGCCCACATTTTTACAGCAATAAAGAAATAGAAGAGTTACCAGTTAGGATTATTGGGAAGGTAGTTGAATTAAGAGGGAAGTTGTAAAGGAGGAAAATTATGACTTGGGGAGAACTATTAATTCTGATTGCCTATTATTTTGTTTCTAGTATTCTTGTAAAGCAGATAAGAATTCTGTCCCCCATTCTGGCCATTGTCCTGCCGCTTATTGCTCTAATATTCGCACCCGTGTGGTATTGTCTATTCCTGCTAGCTATGTTCATTACCGTTGTATTCGGTTATAATCCGGGCACTCCATATTATTTTCAGTCTGAATTTTCAAGAAAATATGGGTATATCCCCAACAAAATAGCAATGGGATTATTTGCTGTCGGAATTATTCTGCTAGCATATGATATTTTAAAATTTTTCAGCATTTTATAGAAAGGAGAAGAAAAATGTTAAGCCTTATAAGAAACCACTCTATTAAACCTATGGGAAGAAAAGCGTTTACTAAAAGAATTGTTGTTATTGAGCTTATTGGATTCCTGGGAACATTTTATTATTATGCTAACATTGAACAGGTTCACCGCTTTATAATTTCACTTATTAAAAACGGCACAGGAAACGTAATTAGCTCTATATTTATTTGGCTCATTATCGGATTGAGATTATTAGAATTTAACTATATATTGCGCAGGGCCAAGGATGCTGGAATATCGTGGCTAGGCGTTCTTGCCTTTGTTGTGCTAGCGGATCATTTTAAGCTGGCTAAACTGGTTGGGCTAATGGCGTTATGTATAATAGAGCCACAAACAATTATTCAAGATACTGCGTCGTCCGCCGCTATAACCGGGAGGATTACAAAACACGATTCCCAAGATATCAGCGTTTCCGATCTTGACGATTTTAACAGTCCAAAAGTTGCCAAAACGCTAAAGAAGCTTCCCCCGATATAAAAGCAAAAGGCTCATGTAAGAATGGAGGTTATCCTATGAGAAAGAAAATTTTAGTTTTAACCGCCATGTTAGTTTTAGTCTGCTCTACCGCGTTCGCCTATGTTGGCAACACCCGAACAGGGAAGTTCCATAGGGACGGATGCAGGAAAGATTTTAGCATTAGCCACCCTGTTAGTAATGGCCCTGTCCAGCGTTTGCTTTGCTGACACCTATGTAAATGGGTATCACCGGAGCGATGGTACTTATGTACAGCCCCACCATAGAAGCGATCCTGACGGGTACACCGGAAACAACTGGAGCCACCACGGCAACACCAACCCCTACACCGGAAAAAGAGGATATAATAATAACTAAGCACTAGGGGCTGGGAAACTCCAGCCCCTTTTACTCATAAAAAAAGAGCTTCCCCGAAGGGAAGCCCAATTCATCGTGCCCGGGAAGGGATTCGAACCCTGCTAGCGTCCAATATTTATCCCGGGGACCCGTTAACCGATTAGCTAGCCACATCGGCCGGGCCTTATGAATACCCCGGAGCGAATTTCCACACTTCTCAAGAGTGCTGGTATGTCTACCATCGCTTAATCCGGCGGTATTATCAATGATGGTGGTAAGGGAAGGAGTCGAACTGACCGCTAGCCACACCCTACCACGAGTTAACAGGCCAGCCCCAGGAGCATGTGATTTCTAAGCTTAGCGCCTACTCCCATTCGGGAACACAGCTTTTTTCCTTCACGAGCGGCCTGAAAAAGAAGTCCCCGGTATTGGCCAGCCGGGGATTCTAAGGAGAAATGGAAGCGGTGAAAATCGAAACGCCATATGGCCATATGGCTTATCTGGAAAGCCCGCTTCTCCCATGGTCAAGGACTTTTCCTGTAAAGAAAGGAGGTGCTATGGAACAAAAAGACATAAGTCAGAGACAATTCCACCCGCAGTATTATTATACCCCATTCCACCGTTATGACCTAGACCCAAGGAGGCATATATGTATATATTCAAAACGCCAGCTGGGACGTGGGCTTTTCGGATCGATATAGGAACGGACCCCCGAACGGGAAAACGCCGTCAGAAGTCCCGCCAGGGCTTCCAGAGAAAGAAAGATGCAGAAGCCGCCGCCCGGGAATTGCAGACCCAAATACAACAGCAAACGTATGTCATGGACAGCCCGTTGACGTTCGCACAGTTCAGCCGGGAGTGGATGGAACGATATAGGTTGACGGTTAAAGAATCAACGTACAAGGCTCGGATCCCGGATGTGAACGCCTTGCTATCTCAGTTCGGCAAGGTCCCTATCCAGAAGATTGACCTACGAACGTATCAGAGCGCCATAAACGAGCTTTCAAAGCACTATGCTATATCTACTCTTAGGCTCATCCACAACAGCGCACAGATGATATTTAAGGACGCTAGGCGGTATGAAATCATAGCAAAAGATCCTACGGAGTTCGCAAGACTTCCAAAAGCTCCCGACAGCATAGGGGTAAAGCTACCGACCTATTTAGACCGGGAACAGCTGGAAGAGTTTTTAGAAGCCACGAAAGCATCCCGCCCGGAGCAGGATTACACAATGTTCCTTTTGTTGGCCTACACCGGATTGAGAATCGGGGAAGCAATGGCCTTGACTTGGGATGACGTTGACTTCTCAGCCGGACAGATTACAGTCAATAAGACATTGTTCTACTCAGCAGGGAAATATAAATTGACCACGCCGAAGACCCGCCGTTCTAATCGCGTGCTGGACGTTCCTGCCGTCGTTCTATCTGCCTTAAAATCGCACAAGCGGGAGCAAGCCGGAGCCAGGTTAGTCGCCGGGAGCCACTGGCACAAGCCGGAGAATTACGTTTTTACCACACCTACAGATCCAGGACGAGCCACAAACCGTTCATACTGGCGGGAGCATATCAAGGCCGTGCTGAAGCTCTGCCCAGACCTTCCGTTCATCCATCCCCATTCTTTCCGCCACACCCATGCCAGCCTGCTAGCAGAAGCCGGAGTCAGCTTAGAAGAGATAGTCGACCGGCTAGGCCATACCGCCGACGGTGTGACACGGAAGATTTATCTGCACGTGACAAAAGGACGCAGGAAGCAAGTAGCAGAGCAATTCGCCCGATTCATGGGGCAATAATTTTTTAATCTTTTCCCGTGCAGTTTTTGTGCAGTCCATATAAAAAGAAAGACCCGGAACCGCAGTATTCAAGCGGATCCGGGTTTCTTCTGTCTATTATAGCGCAAAAGGAAGCCTTCAGTTTACTGAAAATTTTCTTTTTACCATCTGATGAAAAAATTACGGAAAAATGTCCATACCAGGATGGCGCCCAGCCCCACTAGGGCAAACCCCAGCAAGGTAGGCAGCAGGAACACCACGCCCAGGAGCAGAGCAGCCACCACCAGGACCAGCCGGGCGTTCATCTTCACCAGTTCCCAGATGCCCCGCCATTTGGCTTTCCGGGCCGCTTTTTCCTGCTCCCGGCGCAGGTCTTCCCGGTCATAGACTCTCCAGTCCCCATCGCGAGGGCCCTCCTGTCCTGTTTCAATAGTCACCCCATCAAAGGAATCCCGTTCTTCCGCGCTCATCACCTGGGCTTCCACGTCCTCATTGGGCGTTCCACAGCCCGGGCAGGCTTCCATATCGTCCGGATATTCCAGTCCACAATGCTTACAGATCATAGATTACTCCTACACAAATTGAGAAAACAGCATCAGGAATCCCATTTCATCCAGGTACCGGGGATCCGATGGTTCCAGTTTCAGCTGATTCCGGATCTCCATATAGGCCCGGGTCAGGTCCCGGTGGGGAATGCCGAAGGTTTCCAGATAGAAAGGTTTCTTTTGGGCAGCCCGCTTCTCATTGATCTCCAGGAAATTCTCCACCAAAGCCGCCGCCCACACCTGGGCCTCCAGGGCGCCGGTATAGGGCTCCGAGGTCTGGAAGTCCGCCCACATATGGCGGAGGAGACGGATATCGTATTCGCTGCGTCCGCTGACCAGCAGGATCTCCTGGATGATCTTCTCCACCGGAGAGAGCTTCTCCGGCAGTACGCTGGGCTGGTATTCCTGCTGCCTGGTCTCATAGGGGAACCGGCAGCCGGCGGGATTCTTGCTCATGAGGCGCAGCACCTGGCGGCAGACCAGGGCCTGCCGGGAAAGGAATTCCGTCCAGTCCGCTCCGGGCTTCTGGACATCGTACCAGTCCCGGCATTCTGTCAGCACTTCCAGGAGCCGTTTCCGGGCCAGGGGCTTCAGGCTGTAGCTTTGGAGATAGTTCATCCCCATGCTCCGGTTATAGAACACATGGCCCATCATGACCCGGTCTTCCAGGGGGGTCTCCCCTTCCAGGGGGAAACTCAGGTAATAGGGCTCTCCCGTCAGGAAATCCCGGCAGACATACCGGTATTCATCGATGGGCTCCTCGATGGTAAAAATGGACAGGAACCCCAGGCACAGTTCATTCACCAGCTGGGGATAGGCACTGTGCCCATTTTTCCGGAAATATTCCAGAGGGGTCAGGTCCCCTTCGATCAGGTGGTAATCAAAGAGGAAATAATCCCAATAGCCCCGCCAGAAGGCATCCATCCCATCGTTTTCCAGGTCCAGGGTCCCCAGGGCCGTTTCATACAGGGTGACGGAACGGTCAAAATCCAGGTTGAATTCATCTTTCTGGAAAAACTGATGGATCTCTTCCATCACCCCTCGGAGGGATTCTCCTGCATTCAGGAACACCCTGCCTTCCGGCGGAGGGGCGCTCTTCTCTTCCCGGGCTTCTTCCCCAGGGAGATACGCCCCGCTCCCATCGATGATGGCCAGGGTTCCGTCGTCCCGGAGCAGCTGTTCCCGGGCCAGATAGGGAGCCAGGGAACTGGACAGTTTCCCCTCCTGCTTCAAGAACACGAAAAAGCTTCCCAGGGTATCCAGGAAATCCTTCACGGAAGCATAGGAAACCTGGAAATCCACCACATTCCGGCCGCACCAGGAAACCAGATCCACAATGTCGTCTTCTGTCATCTCTTCCAAGGTCATTTCTGCGTTCTCGATATAGATGCACAGCATCACCAGCTGTCCCCACTGATGCTGCATGGCCGGGTCATCCACTCCGTGCCAGCCCAGATGGCGGAAGTACGCTTCCACATCTTCCTGGGGCAGCACCAATTCCCAGCCGGTATCATTGCTGTAAAAACTTTCTATTGCATCATAGACATTCGGCATTGTTTGTCACCTTACTTCATTGTTTGCTATCAACAGGCCCTCAGCCCAAGATCCGGGAAGGACAGAAGTCCACTACCGGGCAGGCCCCGCAGTCCGGCTTCCGGGCCCTGCAGATCTTCCGGCCATGCCAGATGAACCAGTGATGGGCCTCTCCCCACTGGGACCGGGGGATCAGCTTCATCAGATCCTGTTCCACGGCCAGGGGATCATTCCCTTCGGAAAGCCCCAGCCGATGGGCCACCCGGAACACATGGGTATCCACGGCGATGGCCGGCTGGCCGAAAGCCACGCTCAGCATCACATCCGCCGTTTTCCGCCCCACCCCGGGCAGGCTCAGGAGGCTTTTCATGTCCTGGGGGACTTCCGAATGGAACTCCTCTACCATCTTCCGGCACAGGCCCAGGATATTCCGGGCTTTGGAGCGGAACAGGCCGCAGTCCCGGATCTTTTCTTCCAGCTGTTCTTGGGTGAGAGCCCCCAGCTTTTCCGGCGTATCGAATTCCGGGAAAAGCCGGGCCGTCACCTTGTTCACCCGTTCATCGGTGCACTGGGCCGAAAGGACCACCGCCACCAGCAGCTCAAAAGGAGACCCATAGTGGAGGGCCGTCCCCTGCCCCCGATAGGTTTCCTCCAGGCCCTTCAAGATGGCCTGCACCCGTTCTTTCTTCCGCATCAGTTGGTCAGGCTCCGTACCGGTGCCGGGATCCGTCCGCCCCGATGGATGAACACATCCGGTTTGAAGGAGTTCACGGCGATGATGGGCGCATAGCCCAGGAGACCGCCGAATTCTACTTTGTCCCCTACCTTCTTGCCGGGCACAGGGATCAGCCGCACCGCGGTGGTCTTGTTGTTGATCATGCCCACAGCCGCTTCGTCGGCGATGACGGCGGAGATGGTTTCTGCGGTAGTATCTCCCGGGACGGCGATCATATCCAGCCCCACCGAGCACACGCAGGTCATGGCTTCCAGTTTCTCGATGGTCAGGGAGCCCTTTTCCACCGCCGCGATCATGCCGGCATCTTCCGATACAGGGATGAAAGCACCGCTCAGGCCGCCTACATAGCTGGAGGCCATCAGGCCGCCTTTTTTCACAGCATCGTTCAGCATGGCCAGGGCCGCCGTGGTGCCCGGGCAGCCGCAGGATTCCAGGCCGATCTCTTCCAGGATATGGGCTACGGAATCCCCTACCGCCGGGGTGGGAGCCAGGGACAGGTCGATGATCCCGAACTGGGTATCCAGCCGTTTGGCCGCTTCCTGGGCCACCAGCTGGCCTACCCGGGTGATCTTGAAGGCTGTCTTCTTGATGGTCTCTGCCACCACGCCGATATCTTCTCCCCGGACCGCTTCCAGGGCGTGCTTCACCACGCCGGGGCCGGATACCCCTACATTGATGACGGTCTCCGGTTCCGTGACCCCATGGAAGGCCCCGGCCATGAAGGGGTTGTCCTGGACCGGGTTGCAGAAGATCACCAGTTTGGCGCAGCCCAAAGCATCCTGGTCCGCGGTGAGACGAGCGGTTTCCTTCACCACCTGGCCCATTTCCCGGACGGCGTCCATATTGATGCCGGCCTTGGTGGAACCGATGGCCACGGAAGAGCATACGATGTCCGTGGTAGCAAGAGCTTCCGGGATGGAACGGATCAGGGTCCGATCCCCATGGGTGTACCCTTTTTCCACCAGGGCGCTGAAGCCGCCGATGAAGTTCACCCCTACGGCTTTGGCCGCGTCATCCAAGGCCTTGGCCAGGGGCACGTAGCTGTCCGTCTGGCAGGCTTCTCCCACCAGAGAGATCGGGGTCACAGAGATCCGTTTGTGGATGATGGGCACCCCCAGTTCTGCTTCCAGCTGTTCGCCCACCTTCACCAGGTTCCGGGCTTTGTCCGTGATCTTATCATAGATCTTCCGGGCACAGACCTTCACATCCGGATCCGCGCAGTCCCTGAGGCTGATGCCCATGGTGATGGTGCGCACATCCAAGTTATTCTGGGTGATCATCCGGGTGGTTTCCAGTACATCTTTGATTTCGTAGAACATGTACGGGCCTCCTTAAATCCGGTGCATGGCCGTAAAGATCTGTTCGCTCTGTACGCGGATTTCCACGCCCAGTTCCTTGCCCAGGGCCGTGGCCTTTTCTTTCAGGGCTTCCACAGATACAGCCGCATTGTCCAGGTCACCGATCAGGACCATGTTGAAGAATCCGTCATCGATGTTCTGGTTGATGTTCAGGATATTCACATTGTTTTCCGCCAGCAGCGTGCTTGCCTTGGCGATGATGCCCACTTTGTCCACACCTACGATGGTCATAACGATACGCATAGATAACATCCTTTCTGTTTCAGGGACTCCGGAATTGGTTTACTGCAGGAGTTTACATTTTATTATACGATAAATTTCCATCGGCTTCAATGTTACTGGCAGAATCCACAAGGATTTCACGATTTTCCGCCTCCGGTGCACGGGATGTGTGTCCCCCTGAAAGGGAGAAAGGCCCCGCGTCAGCAGGTAGGGGGACCCTTTCCGTATCATATGAAACAAACATTTCCATCCATAACGAGAAAATTATTCGACTAAACCCCGTTCCTGTGATATGATAGGAGTACAGATTTTTACTGTTTATTTTAAGGAGGATGGATCATGCAGGAATACAAACCCGTTAAATCTGGGAAAGTTCGTGAAATCTACGATCTGGGCGACAGCCTGATCATGGTGGCTTCTGACCGGATCTCCGCGTTCGACCACATTCTGAAAAACACCATTACCGACAAAGGGGCCATCCTGACCCAGATGTCCAAATTCTGGTTCGACTATACCAAGGACATCATCCCCAACCACATGATCAGTGTGGATCCTGCGGATATGCCTGAATTCTTCCGGACGCCGGAATTTGCCGGCAAGAGCATGAAATGCCGGAAACTGGACATGATCCCGGTAGAATGCATCGTCCGGGGCTACATCACCGGCAGCGGCTGGGAATCCTATAAAGAAAACGGCACCGTCTGCGGTATCCAGATGCCCGAAGGGCTGAAAGAATGCCAGAAACTGCCCGAACCCCTCTTCACCCCCAGCACCAAGGCTGAACTGGGCGACCATGATGAAAACATCACGGAAGACCAGTGCGTCACCTACCTGGAAAAGATCTATCCGGGCAAAGGGGCGGAATATACCAAGGCCATCAAGGACGCCACCATCGCCCTCTATAAAAAATGCGCCGATTATGCCTATGAAAGAGGCATAATCATCGCGGATACCAAATTCGAATTCGGCCTGAACGAAAAAGGCGAAGTGGTCCTGGGCGACGAAATGCTTACTCCGGACAGCTCCCGGTTCTGGCCCCTGGCAGGGTATGAAGCCGGCAAGAGCCAACCGTCCTACGACAAACAGTTCGTCCGTGACTGGCTGAAAGCCAACCCGGACAGCGACTACCTGCTGCCCCAGGACGTGATCGACAAGACCATCGCCAAATACAAAGAAGCCTACGAAATGCTCACCGGAAAGAAGTTCGGGGAGTAAGCGAAAAAAGCTGCCGCCCAGTGCGGCAGCTTTTTTTATGATGAAAAAGACGTCAGACCGGCCTTTCAGGCCTTTCAGAAGCCAGAAGTCAGTTTGTTGGCATTAAAGCAGTACTGACCTACTGTTATGGCCGAACAGAGCTGACGTCTGACGTCTCAAGGACCCCTTGGGGGACCGTGTCTGACTTCTTATCAGTCCCGCTCTGCACTCTGCACTGCCCTGACAATCCACTCCTGCAATGCCCTGGCCGTTTCCGGGTCGAAGGGTTCCCCGGTCCGGTTGTTGTTGGAGATCACCCGGACGGCCCCGAAGGGCACCCCGAACCGGCCGGCCGTCTCCCCGGCAGCGGTGGTTTCCATTTCTTCACACAGGGCACCAGTGACCTGTTCCAGCTGCCGGATGGTGTCCGGGCAGTCGTTCCACCGGTCCCCGGAGGCAATGGCCCCCACCAGGGCCCGGCCCCAGTGCCAGTGGACTCCTTCCCGGTCCAGCCAGGCCTGTACGTCCCGGTCTCCCCAGTGCCAGAAAGGCTTTTCCCCGGTGAATCCGCTTTCTTTGCTTTCCCCTTCCAAGGCTTCCAGGTCCAGGAAATAATCCTGGCCATACCGGCTCTGGAACAGGGCATTGCTGTTGTACCACCGTTCTCCGATCACCAGATCGAAGGGCCGCACCCCTTCCGGATAGCCTCCCGCCGTCCCCTGGTTCAGCACCAGGGCAGGCTGGAACATGGTACATCCCAAGGCAGTGGCCGCTGCAGCCGCTGCCGTGCCGATGCCCGTCCGGCTCAGGACCACCGGCCGGTCCCCCAGTTTGCCTTCCCAGAAGGGAAAGGCTCCATACTGGAAGCTGCGGCAGTCGGTCAGAGCCTCGCGGAGCACCGCTATTTCCAATTCCATGGCTCCTTGCAGTAAAACCGGCTTTTCCCCCAGGAGAAAAGCCGGTTCCTTTTTCTGTCCTGCCATGCCCTTACTCCAAGGTCAGGGCAAACAGCGTATTCACCCGTACTGTCACCGTCAGGGCCTTGGGAGCCAGTTGGGTAGGAGTGGCTGCCTCATTGGCCGCTCCCAATTTTTCCATCCGGGCCATCATAAGGGGCTGGGCTTCCACCACGGACGTAGTGGGGATGCTGGCCTGGCGCAGGACACCCAGTCCCCGTCCGCCAGCATTGGCCACTGCCTGAGCCGTATATTTGGCATTTTCCACGGCCTGCCCCAGCAGCTGCCGTTTGATCAGGTTCTCATCCTGGAGCCCGAACCGCACATTGTCCATCCGGTTGGCACTTTCCAGACCCTTGTCGATCACCGTCCCCAGAGCATCCAGGTCCTTGACCTTCACGCTCCAGTCCGCGGTCACCTGATAGCCCACAAGTTTCTGTCCCCCGTTCTTCTGATAGGTATATCGAGGAGACACATTGTATCCTGTAGTGGCGATATCGTCCCGGGCAATGCCCTGGGCCACCATGGTACGCACGAATTTTTGGCTGGCCTGGGCCCCAGCTTCCCGGACTTCTTCCAGGGTCGCTCCCTGTTTCTCATAGGCAAAGTCCACCGTGGCCATGTCCGGATCCACCGTACGGCTGGCTGTCCCTGTGATCTGGATGGTGTCCAAGGGCTGGTCCGCCCAAGCCGGTGTGGCATGGAGGCTGAAAGCCAGTACAGCTGCTGCAAACAATGCTCCGAATTTTTTCATAGAATCACCCCATAAGAAATTTGTGAATACAGGTATTATAGCATACTTTGGACAGAACGGATGAGGTAACGGTCATTTTTCCAGGCAAGTCCCCTGTCCCTCCTGGGCCTTCTGCCAGGCAGGACAGTCTCCGCTGATAGCGCCATGGCATTCTCTCATGCTGCTGCGCTGGGTTTCCACGATATCCTGGGTCACATCCCCCAGGGTGATCCCCTTCAGATGGTCCATGCACAGCCGGTCCAGGTCCCGGTACAGGGCATCGAACACGGAGGACATGCCGCTGCTGATGAAGCAATCGTTCTCTTCATTCCCGCTGCGCCACTTGGTATCCACGAAGACGGTCCCCATCCCTTGGGCGATCTCGTACAAGGTGACTTTTTCCAGCCCTTCACAAGGACAGTATCCTCCTACATGTCCCTCCCGAGTGGTGATGATGCCCATCTTCTTCAATTTACCCATGATTTTCCGGACCCTTGCCGGATTGGTGCAGATGTTCTCCGCCAATTCTTCGCTGGAAGCCAGACACCCCCGATGGGACAAATAGACTAACGCATGGACAGCCACAATAAAATCACTTTTCATACTTGCTCGCAAAGCAGGCCGGTCTCTGCCAGCCTGCTTTTCCCCTTCCTTTTATTTTTCGTTGAGATATTCCTCGGCAAAATGGACGGCTACCGCACCATCAGCGGCGGCTGTGATGATCTGCCGGACTGCTTTGGTCCGCACATCCCCCACTGCAAACACACCGGGGACAGAAGTTTTCGTATCTTCCCCTGCCAGGATATAGCCGGCCTTGTCGGTGGCCACCTGTCCGGCCGCCAAGCTGCTTTCCGGCAGCTGTCCGATAGCTACGAACAGGCCATCCGCCGGCAGCACCCGTTTCTCTCCAGTCTTCACATCCGTCAGTTCCACCCCGGTCAGTTTCTTGTCTGCCTGGAGCCCAGAAACAACACTGTTCCAGATGATCTCCACCCCGGCGTCCTTCAGCCGCTGGAGATAGATGGGCGTAGCCCGCAGGGTATCCCGCCGGTGGACCAGATAGACCTTGCTGGCCAGTTTGGCCAGGTACAGGGCATCGCCCACAGCCGTGTTGCCCCCGCCGTTGACCACCACCACTTTGTCTTTGTAGAAGTTGCCGTCACAGGTGGCGCAATAGGCCACGCCCCGGTTCACCAGAGCTTCCTCCTGGGGGATCCCCAGTTTCCGGGGATGGGCCCCCGTAGCCAGGATCACTGTCCGGCCCAGGACGGTCCCTTCTGAAGTTTCCACCACTTTGGGGTCCGCCAAGAGATCCAGTTTGGTGACTTCCGCAAAGACCGTTTCCGCTCCGGCCTTCTCCGCGCCTTCCTGCATCCGTTCTCCCAGTTCGAACCCATCTACCACGCCAGGGAAGCCAGGATAGTTTTCCACGTCGCTGGTGGTAGCCATCTGGCCTCCCGGGGACAGCTTTTCCAGCACTGCGGTAGAGAAACCGCTCCTGGCCCCGTAGAGAGCGGCGGTATAGCCAGCGGGGCCGCCGCCGATGATCAGGATGTCATAGACTTTGCTCATAATGCGCCTTTCTCCTGGAGCCAGGTCTTCACCGCTGCTTTGGAAGGCGGATTCACCAGCAGTTCGCTGCACTGGCCGTCTTTCACCAGCATCAGGCTGGGGATCGTCTCCACCTTGTATTGTTCTGCCAGTTCCCGTTCTTCATCGATGTTCACGCCGCCGAAGGACACCTTGTCGGCGATTTCCATGGCCAGCTGGCCCAGGGCCGGTTTCAGCCGTTTGCAGTACCCGCACCAGGGAGCGGAAAAGCCCACCACTATGGGTTTGCTGCTCTGGAGCACCTCTTTGTCGAAGTTATCTTTGGTAATATGTAAGAATTCCATGAATATGACCTCCTTCAGTCCATTGGAAACAGTGGATCTTTGATTTACTGTAATTTTAGCAAATACAGTTAAGAAAGTCAATAGGGGTTGTTGCATAAGTAACAGCCCCTGTCACTGGTCTCTTGTCACTGGTCACTGGCCGAAGGAAGGCAGCCGGGATGCGGCTGCCTTTCATTGTACAATGTAGGCTCAGACGCGCCTTTGGCTTGTCCTTGCCTCTCCAGAAGA
>Ga0129307_1000403_pt1 | contig 68705 bp, 39 predicted proteins | sample P1105metagenome_FD_94437 | JGI IMG/M metagenome (GOLD analysis project Ga0129307, IMG submission 94437) | Capybara group fecal microbial communities from Wisconsin, USA - P1105 metagenome | ecosystem: Host-associated > Mammals > Digestive system > Large intestine > Fecal | place: USA: Wisconsin...
CAGGAGGTCAGTTCCAAAGGCGAGGGACAGATTGTGTGGAATACCCTTTCACTGAAGTGGTTGATGAACCGCTACCATATCGATGACCTTGAACTGACGCCTGTCAACATGCCACATGGTGAGTACAAGTTCATGTCGAACAACCAGCAACTACTCGACAAACTCGACGAGGCCTATACCAAACTCTATACCAATGACAAGATACAACCCCTGCAGGACAAGTGGTTCTATCCCGAGCGGCAGAATATAGAAGAGCCCAAAGGACTGTGGTATCTGCTAGGCGGCGGTTTGCTGCTACTCGTCTTCATGGCCGTCTATGGCATCAGTTACCGTATTCAAGACCGGAAGATAAGACTCGAGAACGTCAAGCGCAACAATCGTCTGGCGCTGATTCTGCAGACCAGTCAGGTACATATCTGGACCTACGACATCAAGAAGAACCAGTTCTCTTGGCATAACGATAACGGACAAGTGGCTTACACGTATTCGATGGAGGAATTCTCGCAGCGATACAGCCGTGAGGATTTCATCAGTCTGAAGTCAGCCCTTGACAAGCTCGCTGAAACCAGAAAGACCGATGAGGAAGAGAAGGAGATTGAGTTGAATTTGCGTGCCAAAGACATGGAGAGGCTACGGGTAGGGGATCGCAGCTTGGGAATGGGTGGCGACACAAACGACCGCGACTACCACATTGTGCTGTCCGTATTGAGCCGCGACAAGAAGGGCAACCCCGCCGTCATCATCGGCACCAAGAAGGACGTGACGGAGGAACAGCAGCAGAAGCGGCTCGACGAAGAGCGTACGCTGCGCTACTGGTCCATCTTCTACACCCCGATTTTAGGCATCATCCTCTTCAACAAGGACGGTCGGCTCGTCAATATCAACCCCAAGGCCTGCGACATCTTTGGATGCAATGCTGAAGAAATCATTGAAGAGGGCGTTGATATCCATTCGATGTTCAACATTGACATACAGGATTTGGAAGACATGAACGGATACCAGGCCACCCAGACCGTCGGCCACGACATGATAACCGAGTTCCGCCTGATGACCATCCACGACGATGCCGGTGAGATGCTGGGTGTCTTCGCCTTCTGCCGCGACATCACCATGTTGGTCAGCAGCAAAGACCTGGAGCAGGAAGACCAAAAGAAGATTAACGCGTTGCGCGACGAGCAGCGACAATATTCCGAGATTCTCAACGCCGCCATCAGTGATACTGATATCCGCCAGGTCACCTACTCGCCCGACTCCCATACACTGACTATCTACCGGGGTACCGACACCATCCAGCATGCTTTGACGCAGACACGTTGTATGACACTGGTCGATGAGCAGTCGCAGCGACAGGCTTTGCGCCTATTGAGCGAGATGGACGACTATGCAGACAAGGTGATAGAGTGTAACATCAAAACCACCCTCCGTTCGGCAGGTGGAAGGCCCTTGATTCTGTATTTCCGCTTAGAGCCCTGCCACAACGACAAGGCGATGGAGTACTGCGGTATGCTGCGCGACATTAGCGAGATGGACTGGATTGAGCGTCAGATGGATCTGCAGACAGCGAAGGTGCAAGAGGTGGAGAAGACAAAGAACAGTTTCGTGAAGAACATGGTGCAGGAGATTCGCCATCCGATGAATGCTGTGGTCGAACACGTGGCGCAGATCAACGACAATAGTTCTTCTGCCAACGAGCCGGAGCTGTGCAAGGTCATCCAGCAGAATGCTGACTATTTGTTGCACATCGTAGACAACATCCTTTTCCTGTCGCGCCTGGAGGCACGGATGGTCGAAATCAACCGGCAGGCGCAGAACTTCGCTGAGCTGTTTGAGTCGCAGTGTGCTACGGGCTGGATGAAGTTTATGAATGCCGACACCCACTACATCGTGGAGAATCCTTACGAGCAGCTGACCGTTGACATCGATGCCGAGAACCTTGGCCACGTCATCGAACAGGTGACGTGCAACGCCGCGCAGCATACGAAGCGGGGCACCGTCAGGGCCCGCTACGACTACATCGGTCGCCGACTGATCATCTCGGTCGATGACACTGGCGAGGGTATCCCCGAGGCCGAGTTTATTCGTATCCAGGAGGAACTGGGCGGTGCCCACAACACCAAAGGTCTGGGCCTGGCCATCACCAAGGAGCTGGTCAGCCAGATGGGCGGCACCTTAGAAATCAGTTCGGAAGAGGGGTCGGGCACCACCATCTACATCATGATTCCGTGTCACGCCTCAGTCATTAAACGCAAGAAAACCGCTTAGCCCATGAAACGTCTATATACCTATATTATATTGTTGCTCAGTGCCACTGCCATCAGGTCAATGGCGCAGCAGCTCTCCGACACGTACACCAATCAGCGGCCCGTCATCATTGTCTGCGACTGGGACAAGGCGCCCTATGAGTTCCTGAACGACAAGGGGCAGCCCTCGGGCAGCAATATCGATGTGATGCTGGCCGTGATGAAAGAGCTGAACCTGCCCTGCCGGTTCGTGATGAAAGACTGGAGCATCGCCCTGAAGACCTTCGAGCGCGGTGATGCCGACATCATCCTGGCCAATGCCCGCCGCTACCGTCGCGAGCCCTACGTCCTCTCGGAGAATATCGTCAACTACAATCGCATCCGCGTGGCCACGCACTCCGATTCCGTCGGTATGGTGTCGCTCAGTCAGTTGGAGCGTGATGGTGCCGTCTTCAAGCCCGGCGATTACTCTGCCTTCTACTTCATGGACGGCGATACGATGCGCAACAGCCGTATGGAGTTCCAGACGCCCAAGGTGGCACTTTTGGGCGTGCTCAACGGCGACTACAAATACTACGTGTGGGGCGAGGAGCCGTTGAAGTGGAAAATCAAGGAACTCAACCTCGAGGGCATCGCGCTTAACGACGTGGGCATCCCCATCTCCGAGATCCATATCATTGGCCGCGACCGGCAATTGATTGAACAGATAGACGACCAGTACTCGCGCCTGAAGCAGAGGGGCGAGATTGCTGCCATTCAGGATCGCTGGTTCCATCCCGAGCGCGTCCACGACCACTCGTCGCCAATCGTCTATTACATCATCGCCGCCGTATTGCTACTGACGGCCCTTTGCTACTTTTTCGCGCGGCTGGCGAAGGCCCACGTGCGGAGCGCCGCCCGCAAATCGACGGAGTTGAATGGCATGATGTACAAGGCCCTGCACATGGGCAACTTCATCATTATGGTCTATGACATCAAGAACGACCGGATGACCAACAGGTACGGCCAGATACTGCCCAATGAAGGCCTGACATTAGAGGAATTCACCAACCACATCCATCCCAGCCAGCAACAAGAGTTCACCCAGAAGATGAAGCGCCTGACCGAAGGCCGTGAGCGACAGTTCGTGCTGAACAAGCTGTTCAACAGCGCCACCGACGACGACCCCCATTGGCTCAGTTTCCATGGCCATGCCATCCTAGAGCTCGATAACGAGGGGCATCCCGCCTATGTCGTCAACGCCATCCACGACGTCACCCACGACCTCGAGGAGAATAAGGCCGAGCGCGAACTCGTCAAGAAGTACGAGCAATTGTCGAACATCCCGTTCATCGCCATGTCGTTCTACGACAAAAACGGCTTTCTCATGGACCTCAACGATAACATGCGGGAACTCTGCAGCATGACCGATGAGAATCCCGAGAACAAGCGATTCTAGGAGACCGTCTGCATGTTCGATGTCCCGCTGCTCCGTAACATCTACTCGCCCGACAACCGCAATGACTTGCTCATCTGCCAGCACATGGAATACCCCGAGATGGGTATCAATCGCTACATAGAGTTCTATATCCTGCCGCTGTTCAACAGCGATGGCGAGATCTGCAACTACTTCATTACCGCGCTCGACATCACCGATGACCGCAACCGCGACCACGACCGCCATCTGCACGACAAGGAGGTGCAGGCCATCATAACCGATATTGAGCGTAAGAAGCAGACTCTGGCCTTCCTCTTGGAACATAGCGACCGCCACTTAGAGCAAGGCAACGACGGCAGGATGCGCATCATCGTCGATAACACCAGGATCGAGGAGGCCCGCCGACAGTTGCAGGCTGTCACCACGTTGGCCGACGAGAGTGTTAGGCTGAAGAGTGGCTTTATGGCGTCAATGACCCACGAGTTGCGCACGCCACTGAACGCCATCGCCGGATTTACCAGCGTCCTCGACACGCTGGGCGACAATCCTGAGCGTGGCGAGTACGTCCGAATCATCCGAAACTCCAGCGACATGCTGCAGCGACTCATCGACGACATCATCGAGGCCTCGTCCATCAGCGGCGGTACGCTCACCATCAAACCCGGGACCATCGACTTTGCCACTGCCTTTGACGACATCTGCCTGACCCTCCAGCAGCGCGTGCAAGGCAAGGAGCTGAAGTTCATCAAGGAGAATCCCTACGATACCTTCGTCACCACGCTCGATTTCGAGCGCATCCAGCAGGTGCTCACCAACTTCGTCACCAATGCCGTGAAGTTCACCGAACAGGGCTATGTCCGACTGGGCTACCGCTACGAGAAGCATGGCATGTACCTCTACTGCGAGGACACCGGCATAGGTATTCCTAAGGACAAACAAAAGATAGTATTCGACCGCTTCGTCAAGCTCAACGAGTTTGTACAGGGCACAGGCATGGGACTGGCCATTTGTAAGTCGATTGCTGATAGTTGTGGAGGCGACATCGGTGTCATTAGCGCCGGCGAAAACCGCGGCTCCACCTTCTGGCTATGGATTCCTTGTGAGAACCACGCCTAATTCTTAGTTCTCATCTCTATTTTATGCTGACGCAGAGCATGGTGAGGTCATCGCTCTGCTCGGCGCCATCGACGAAGGCGTCGAGGGCGCATTTCATTTCGTCTATGAGGAAGTGGGAGCGTGTCTTGGGGGTGCGCTCACCGAAGGGTTGTGTTGACTCGCGGAGTACGCGGAGCATGCGCTTCTCGCCGAACTGCTCTTGCAAGCGGTTCTCGGCCTCGTTGACGCCGTCGGTGTAAACGAAGAGCGAACTGCCACGGATGTCATCGAGGTGGCCTCCGACGAAGGTGTAGTTAGGCCAGAGTCCGATGGGGACGTTTGACTCGACGTCGAGGAAGCGGAAAACGGTCTGCGAGGTGTGCATACGTCGCTCACCATAGACGGGCGAGTTGTGGCCGCAGTTGCAGTAGTCGAGGTTGCCGGTCTTGAGGTCGATGATGCCGATGAACATGGTGACGAAGACGGCATTTTCGTTGTTGGCTGACATCGTGTCGTTCAGTTTGGTGGCAATGACCTCGGGGGAGAAGCCCTCCTTGGCGACGGTGCGGAACAGGTTGACGGCGACGGCCATGGTGAGCGAAGCGGGGATGCCCTTGCCGCTGACGTCACCCACGCAGAAGCAGAGATGGTCGTCCTGTAGGAAGAAGTCGTAGAGGTCGCCGCCCACCTCCTTGGCAGGCACAATGGCGGCATGAAGGTCGATGTCGCGGCGGTCGGGGAATGCGGGGAAGGTTTGGGGCACCATCGACATCTGGATGTTGCGTGCGATGCGCAGTTCGCTGTCTATGCGCTCCTTGGCGGTGGTCGTGTCGGCCAGTTGGTTGTAGGCATGGCGCAGTTCCTGCATTTGCTTGCGGCGGCGGAAGTAGTAGAAGATGAAGAAGGCGAGGGTGATGAGGAAGATGACCATGGCGGCCTGTATCTGCAGGTCCAGCTTGGAGAGACGCAGGTCTTTGGCCTCGTTTTCCGCCCGTGTCACGTCAATCTGTGTGGCATATTCGTAGGACATCTTCTGCACCTCGGCGGTGTTGACAGAGTCGCGATATTCCATGTGACGCATCCTGTAGAGGTAGGCCTGCCGGTAGTCACCGAGACTGGCATAGGCTTCGGATATGAATCCCAGACGGTCGGCGCCGCCCTGGATGTTGGTGGCGATGTCAAGGGCCTCGGCGTAGCGGCCGTTCTTCATGGCGTGGTAGAAGTTGACGACGGGGCCGAAGTTGTCGTCGTGCCCGATGTCGTGCTTTAGTTTCTCTCGCTCGGCATAGGCGCGGTTGAAGTCATCACGGCTGTACTTTTCGTCGTTGTACGCAATGCAGATATGACTCCACGCTGATAGCTTGTGCTGCATAATGACGTTGGGCTCGGCCAGTGCCTTGCGGGCGCAGTCGAGCACCTTCTCGGGTTTCTTCAGATTGACGTAGATTTTAGCAATTCCGAGGTAGGGGGCAGCGGCGCTCTCGTCGGGGAAGAAACGGTGTTGGTAGTTGATGGCCTCAGTGAACTCATGCTCGGCCTGGGCGAAGTGACGCAGGGTCGACGACATGGTGGCCAGAGCGTATGTGGACGTGTAGAGTCCGAACTTGCTATCGTGCTGGTAGGCGTAGTCGTGAATCTGTTGAGCCAGCTCCAGACCGCGCGTACGGTTCACCCTGTTGAAGCTGTAGATGGCCTGGTTCGACCACGCCTTGTAGAACAGCCGCTCCTGACTGGGTCCGGCCTTGCGACACGCCTCTATCAGCTGGTCGGTGATGAGCATGAAACTGTCAATCGCGCTTGAGCTGTAGTAGCGGTACATCTCCTTCTCCAGCTGCGCGATGTGGTCGTCGCCGTCGGCACCCGATGTCTGCGCCCCTGCGGCCAGCGTCGTCATGACGACCGTCAGTACGATGAATACCTTTTTCTTCATTTCTTTACGACAATGGCCACCGACCAGTGGGTGCGCTTCAGCGGGGTGTAATAGACACGCGACGGCACGCCGTTCACCTCCAGTTCGGTCACGCCGCGTTGGTGATTCTTCAAGTTGTCGACAAATGCCTTGTCGCTCATGGTGACGATATCCCCGTCGGGGTGGGCGAAGCTGGTGCCATCGTCGTTCAGGATGATGATGAAGAAATCGTCGTTCCCAGCCAACCGATAGCTGTTCATCAGCTCATCGTTCCTCACCTCGTCCTCTATCTGCCGCAACTGGTCTATCATCCACTCCTGCGTCATGTCGGCTCCGCAGACGCATGCCAAGCGGCCCTGCGCGTCGAAAATGGGCGTGGCAAACGTCATATAGTAGCCGCTGGTCACGTTCAGGTTATCCTCGTAATAATACGGCTCCGACCAGAAACTCTCCTTCTCTTTTATGCCTTGCACGTACCATGTCGATGTGGTATAATCGTGGCGCGCCGAGCCCACGAGCGTCAGCACGAACTCCGTCGAGTCGCCTTGGTGCACGTAAGGCTGGAACCACCGGCCCTCCTGTGGGAAGTAGTTGGGCACGAAGGCTGCGAAGTAGCCGATGACGTCGGGGTTCAGGCTGGTCTTGCTGCCGAGGGCCTCGATGACAGCCTGCGGCGACTCCATATGCTTCCTCACCTCGTCGAACACGTTCTCCGCATTCATCTCCACGCCCCTGATGGTCTTCGACAGTTTCTCCTCCACCACGTTCATCATGCCGACGTAGCGCGCATTGCGCTCTGCTCGAACTGTGTAGTTCAGCGCCACCGCCAGTAGCACTACCGCCACTGCCAGCGCGGCGATGATCACTGGCCGCAGCCATTTCTTGGTATTTGTATCCATAGAATCAATGCTTTGTTTGACTTATTCTCGGCTGCAAATATACGAAAAAAGCTTGTAAAGAACAACGGATTTTGGAGAATTTAAATTTTAGCCAAAGCCTGTTTGATATCGTCAAGGATATCCTCCACGTCCTCAATACCTACGGAGAGGCGGATCAGGTCGGGGGCTACACCGGCTTCAAGAAGCTGTTCGTCGGAGAGCTGACGGTGGGTGTGGGATGCAGGATGCAGCACACAGGTACGGGCATCGGCCACGTGCGTCACGATGTTGATCATCTCCAAAGAGTCCATCCACTTGATAGCGGTCTCGCGGGTACCTTTCAGTCCGAAGGCAATCACACCACAACTGCCATTAGGCAGATATTTCTGTCCGAGGGCGTAGTTCTTATCGCTGGGCAGTCCGCAGTAGTGTACCCAAGCCACCTTCTCGTTGTCGTGCAGGAACTCAGCCACCTTCTGGGCGTTCTTGCAGTGCTGGGCCATGCGCAGATGGAGCGTCTGCAGTCCGAGGTGCAGCAGGAAGGCATTCTGGGGGCCAGGAATACTGCCGAGGTCGCGCATCAGTTGGGCCACGAGTTTCGTGGTGAAGCCCATCTTGCCGAAGGCCTTTACGTAGGTCAGTCCGTGATAGGACTCATCGGGCGTGCAGAGGCCGGGGAACTTCTCGGCATGGGCAAGCCAGTCGAAGTTACCGCTATCCACCACGACACCGCCTACCTGTGTGGCCAGACCGTCCATATACTTCGTGGTGGAGTGGGTGACGATGTCGGCGCCCCACTCAAACGGGCGGCAGTTCACAGGCGTGGCGAAGGTGTTATCCACGATGAGGGGCACCCCGTTCTTATGGGCGATCTTGGCGAAGCGCTCGATGTCGAAGACGGCGCAACCTGGGTTCGAGATGGTCTCACCGAATACGGCCTTTGTGTTGGGGCGGAAGGCTGCCTGAATCTCCTCGTCGGAGGCCTCCTGAGAGATAAATGTACAGTCGATGCCGAGTTTCTTCAGCGTCACACCGAAGAGGTTATACGTGCCACCGTAGATCTCGTTCGAGGTGATGAAGTGATCGCCTGCCTGACAGATGTTGAAGATGGCGTAGAAGTTGGCAGCCTGTCCAGAGGATGTCAGCACAGCGCCTACACCGCCTTCGAGGGTAGCGATCTTCGCTGCCACAGCATCGTTCGTGGGATTCTGCAGACGGGTATAGAAATAGCCCTCTTTCTCTAAGTCGAACAACTTGGCCATCTCGTCAGAGTCATCGTACTTGAACGTCGTGCTCTGGATGATGGGCAACTCTATCGGTTCTCCGTTCTTGGCCTTATAGCCTGCCTGTACGCAGAGCGTGCCTTGTCTTAATTTCTTGTCCATTATTTGTCGGTTTTATATTTGATTCTATTTCACGGTTATCTTTTCGGTGGTGAATGCTGAGAGCATATCGATGATCTGTCTCAGGTCTGCATAGCTCTTCTCAGAGTGTGAGATCTTGTTGATGCTGAACTGACTCGACATCTGCACCTTTCCCTCGCTGGGTGTGGTGAAGATGCGGCCTTCCAGTCCCTTGTCGGGTGTGGTGATGATGGTATTCCTGGGTTCTCCTACAAAGGATTTTCCTTCTGGCAGGGTGATGTTCATCACGACGCGTTCCGTACCTAAACAGGGGAACTCTACGGGCATCTTACGTGTCTCGGCCTTGAAGGGATTCTCCACAGGCTGGGGATAGGGACAGACGGTGATCTGTCCGTCTTTTACCTCGCCTTGTATATTGAGTTCCGTAGTCTCTGTGGCATCGGGGCCAAACTCACTGATACCTTTCTCCTGACGGTATTTCATGGCTGCCAGTCCTTCATAACGGGTGGTCTGTGTACCAGTCAACTGTCCATCTGCTGAGAGTACGGCATCGATGATGGTACTCTTCTGCGACTTGGAGATCTTCTGGAAGTTGATCCATTGACTCTTCTTGCCTTTCATGATCAGACGGGCTTTCTCTACCAGCAACGGCTCAGCCAAGACGTTCAGGTATCCGTTCTTCGACGAGGCATCCAGATAAGAATAGGTGCTGCCTACCTTGGGTATGATGGCGACGACAAACGAAGAGAGTTTCGTGATGGAGGGGAAGTTATAGGGCATCAGACCTAGGTCGCGTGTTCTGAGAACAACAGGTGCAGCCGTGATCCCTATCTCCTGTAACGATTGGATGAGCAGCATGTTGATGTCGGCATTCGAGCCACCGCCTTTCTTTAGGGTTTCTGCCGTGTTGGCGGGCCACATTTTGTAAGTGCCATCCCAATCCACCTTACTCATCACCAATTTAAATACCGCTGCGGCCCGTTCCTGTTCACTGGCGATCTCCTCGATCTTAGCCTCCTTCAGTTCCTTGGCCAGCGGACTGTGGTCATTGAGTTGCTTGCCAAGATCGGCGTCGTCGAGTAACATCTGGTCGATTTGCTCCCAGGTCTTGGCATAGTCGAGCATCATGGTGCCACGCAGACTGTATTGTTTTAGTTCAGCGGTGAGACCTGCACAATGGTCGCCTGTATTCCAGACAAAGTTATCTTTTGGCATCGCAGTGAGGTTACGGCCTACGCAGACGTAGTGGTTGGTGCTAACCACTGTGGGAGCAGCCAGGGGATCGCTCTCCAACTTGTACCTCATCGTTCCCTGCACACAGGTACAGGTGAGTCGCTGGATTCCATGTTCCTCTAAGTTGAAGATCAGGTAGTTGGGGATCTCCATGTCCAATTTTGCATAGGCGACGGGTATCTCGCACTGGGCATACCAGTCGCGCAGTTGCCAGAACAGTTCGCTGTGTACGCAGTACTCAATCTCAATCACAGTACCGACTTTTACATCGGGAACGGTAAACTCTATCTGGTGGTGCTGTTTGTCGATCTCTGTCTTTATGATGTCGCCCTTTTTCAGAACGCTCTTCACCACCTTGCCGTTCTCCAGATTAAAGGCTGTAGCCTTCAGGTCTTCCACGCTCTCGTCAGAATAGTTCCCAAGGGCATCCTCCATGAGCGATCCGTTCTGACTATCGAAATAACTATTGGTACTGCTTATCCCTGTCGTGGTCGATTTCAGGGAGAACTTGGAGCCCCCAACGGTGTCTGCATTCTGGTTCTTCAAGAAGGGAATCACTATATGGGCTTGGCGTGCCCCTTCTGGTTTTAGTACTTTGATACGGTACTTCTCGTGATAATCTACCAGATAACCGCTGATCTGTACGGTATAGTTGACATCCGTCAGTCGGCAAAGCATCACGGCCTCGGCCTCTGGTTCTGCAGCATACGTGGTCATCTGCATCTCTTCCTTTGTCGGCTTGCCGAATTTCATATTGATGTCCTGCGCCTGTACCGTCATACAGGGCAGCGCCAGCAACAGCAATGATTTTAATAGTTTCAGTTTCATATTTCTTAATCTAGTTTATTTCGTTGCAAATGTGAAGACAAGGTCCTGTAGTGTACAGAGCGACTTCTCCTTGGTGTTGGAATTGAAGATAAAGTAGATGGCGTGTTTGCCTGCGAGATCGTTCTTCTTGATCTCGTCGCTGATACCTATCGCCATGGTCGTGGTGGTTTTCGCCATGTTAGCAGTCAGTTTGGCTTCGCCAATCTTCTTGCCACCCTGAGAAGTCCAGGGACGATCCATCATGACTTCAATGGTGCCGTCGATGCCTTCAGGGATCAGGTTCACGCAGAGCATCAGGTTATCCTCATTTGCCAAACGCTCAGCATCGAAGTTGAAGTACTTATAGCCCACGATAGAGCCGTCGGTATTGTTCACCACGAGGTTGGTATTGTTCTTCAGGTCGTAGGGTTCGGCGAAGTTACTGTCTGTGCCATAACTTGAGGCTACATACGAGCCGTAGAAGGTATTGTTGGGCCAGTTGTGCTCAGCCACCTTCGGACCCGTGTACCAGCAGCAGATACCAGCAGAGTGGCATTCAAAAGGATCGAGACCGTCGAGTGCGAAGCCCTGTGAGTTATACTCGCCCTCAGAGATCTCCACCTTGCCGCCTTCACCTTCTTCCACCTTTACCTCGATGGGAGCCACCATGGCCTGACGGGCATACTCGTCAGTACCTGTCTGACGGTGGTAGAACACGTACCACTGACCATTCATCTCGCAGATCGAACCGTGGGTATTGCCATCGGGCGTAGCCGAGGCGATGGTGTCGCCCTGTTCGTTGATCTCACGGGCACGTCCGTCGATGATCGTACCACCGTAGGTCCAGGGACCTAAAGGCTGGTCGCTGTAGCAGTAGGCGAGGGTATAGTTCGATACGGGCAGTCCGAACTCACCGTCTTTCGTAAAGCGGCTGTAGATAAACACGTACTTATCCTTGATCTTACGGATTGATGAGGCCTCGAAGAAACTGAAGATACCCGGCTCGTTTCTGCCAGATATCATACCGTCAATGATCTGGGTGCCAGGCTTCACCGTACACATCGTCGCGGGATCAATCTCTGCGGCATACGAGTGCTCAAAACCCCAGTAGCCATATACGCGGCCGTCGTCATCCACGAACACAGCGGGGTCGAAACCATAGATGCCATCTACCTGGTTGGCATCGTCATCTTTCCAGTTGCACACCTCGAAGGGACCGTCAGGACGGTCGCTCTTTGCAATCAGACCATTGCGGTAACCCGTCTGGTCGTTGGGGAACAGGTAGTAGGTCTTCTTACCTGTGCTGTCAACTGCCAGTGCCACATCAGGTGCGTAGAGCACATCTGCTGTTCCTGCGGAATCAAAGGGCTCGCCCTTAGCATTCTTATCTACCACGAGGATCACACCGTCATAGCGCCAGTTGTTCAGACTATCGACGGATGCTGACCATACCACCTGATCGCGCCCGCAGTAGGCTGTTACCAGATCGTCATGCGAACCATAGATATATACGCGCTGCTTTCCGGGCTGGTCTGGATCCTCAAACACGTAAGGCTCTCCGTCGGGGATATGTTCCCAGAGGGGGAGATAGGGGTTGCCAACGGTGGTGAGTCCGGATTTCTCGCTCTGTGTCTGCTGGGCACAGGAGACGGCCATCATGGCGCAACAAACGGCGGCCACGGACCATGCAAGGGCTTTTGTTTTCATATCGGTTCTTATTGTGATTTGTCTATTTAATTGCTTTGATCGGTGTCTCTCCAAGGTCTATTTCCGGCTGAGGACGGAAACGGATGGTCTGCGTCTCCCAGTCCATCGACTCGATGATCGCGATAGACTCCAGACGATAGCCCTCCTCACGGAGTATGCGACCACCATTCTGTTGACCTTTCTCGATGGCAACACCGATACCGGCGACCTCTCCGCCTGCCTGAAGCACCAGGTCGATGAGTGCGTGGATGGCCTGACCGTCTGCCAGGAAATCATCGACGATGAGTACCTTCTCAGAGGCATGGAGATAGGGACGGGAGATGAAGACGTTGTTCACCTTTTTATGGGTAAACGAGTAGGCCTGCGACACGTACTTGTCGTCAGTGCTGTTGGCCGTCTCGCTCTTCTTGGCAAACACCACGGGTACGTCGTAGAGGTCGCCCAACAGGGTGGCAATGGCGATGCCACTGGCCTCAATGGTCAGTACCTTGTTCACCTCGATACCCTTAAAACGACGTTTGAACTCGTACGCCATCTGGCGCATGATGTCAATGTCAATCTGGTGGTTTAGGAAACTGTCCACCTTTAGGATGTTTCCTGGTTTGATAACACCATCGACTAAGATCTTCTCCTCAAGGAAATTCATATTAATCAGGTCTTTTGTTCTCGGTATTTGAACTGCAAAGGTATGAAAAAGAATTGAGAAGACGCATATATCTTCCAAAAAAATGCGCGAAAGACATGAAAAATGATTATCTTTGCCGCTGATATGGAACAACAGAACCAATACATCAAGCAATTCCCCGATCTTTTCAAGGGAAAGACCATCCTTTATGTACACGGTTTCGCAAGTAGTGCACAGTCTGGATCGGTGACACGCATTCGTCAGGTGTTGCCCAGTGCGAGGGTACTGGCATACGATATCCCCCTCCATCCTCAGGAGGCTATTACCTTATTAAAGGATGTTTGCGCACAGGAGAATCCCGACCTCATCATCGGCATCTCAATGGGTGGTATGTACACCGAGATGCTATATGGCTATGACCGCATTCTCCTGAACCCGGCTTTCGAGATGGGTGAGACGATGAAGGATCACGGTATGATCGGGGCACAACGTTTCTTGAATCCACGACAGGACGGTGTGATGGACTTTATCGTGACAAAGGCCCTGGTGAAGGAATATAAGGAGATGACTGAGCACTGTTTCTCGAAGGTGTCGCCTGAAGAACAGCGCCGTGTGTGGGGGCTCTTCGGTGACGAGGATGCCGTCGTGAACACCTACGGCCTCTACCGCGAGCACTATCCGACGGCTATCCGTTTTCACGGGGAGCACAGTATGAACGACCACGCGTTTATGCACTCCGTGGTTCCCGTCATCCGTTGGATCGACGACAGACAGGAGGGGCGCGAACGCCCGATCATCTATATCGACGTGAATACGCTGATGGACAGTTGGAGGAAACCGCTGAGTTCCTCGCAGAAGACCATCCGCACATTGTTGGAGACCTACCAACTCTTCTTTGTGGCGGCGGCCCCCACAGAGTCCCAGTATTACGCAGATATCAATGCCTGGCTCTACGAGTACATCAACGTGCCCGCCTATGGCCATACAGTCTTTACCAATCAAAAAAGCCTTCTCTATGGCGACTATCTGATCGACATAGAGAAGACCGAGGGGATGGCGACACTTATTCAGTTTGGTACGGATACCTTCAAGACCTGGGATGATATCGCCGACTACTTCTCCCGCTTGGGCGGACAGTAGTTATTTAAGGCCTTCAGCCACAAGTTCTGCTATCCTGCGGGCACCCTTGCCGTCGGGGTGGATACCGTCGTCCAGCATCTTGTCGGCATCACCAGCGAAGAGCGTGTGCAGATCGATGACCTTCAGACCGTACTTCTGAGCCACTTCCTGCTGGATGGGGATCACACCATTTACGATGATCGAGTCGTTGATGTCCCAACTCGTCTTGAGGGCGGGAATGGGCGTGCAGAGATAGATCAGCGGTTTGGTGGGAACAAACGCCCGTGCCCGCTTGTTCTTCTTGGCAGGCTGCTTCAGGGCGGGACAGAGCGTGGTGATCATCTGCTCCAGATCCTGTTTGAACTCCGAGGCATATTGCCAGTTCTGGGGTTTCGTATCGTTGGTACCTAATTTGATGACCACAATGTCAGGGTTGAAAGCCTGTGCGTCCTTCCACGCCAGTTCTTCCATATAAGGCATGTCACCCTTGTTCAGCAATGTGCGTCCACTCACACCGAAGTTCTTCACCCAGTAGTTCTCTCCCAGAATCTTCTGTAACTCGGCAGGATAGCCGTAGGCCGTCGCCATGTCGATGCCGTGGCCGTCGGTGATGCTGTTTCCGATACAGGCCACCTTGACGGCATTCTTCTTGGGAGCCTTCAGATGGTCGAGCCAGTTGCCTAAGTCTGTGAGCATCTGGTCGTGGTACTTGAACCAAGGACCAAAGCCGAAGCCGTGGTCACCTGTGGGATAGATATACATCGTACAGTCGTTGCCTGCATTACGCATGGCCGAATAATACTGTATGCCGTTGGTCACTAACGGTACCAGACGGTCGTCGCTGGCCGAGATGATGATGGCAGGGGGTGTCAGGTGACGGCGCACGGCATTCTGCGTGGAATACATGTGCACCATCTTTGGATCCTTCTGATCCTCACCGAGGAAGTTACGGCACGACCAGATGTGCGATACGTTCTCGTCCATCGAAATCACAGGGTAGAACAGGATCGAGAAGTCTGGCCTTGCGTCGAAGTCGGAGAGGGTGGAGATGACTGACGACAGATGTCCACCAGCCGAGAATCCCATGATACCCACGTCGTGGGGATTGATGCCCCATACGTCGGCGGAGTCGCGCACCGTACGGATGCCCGTCTGCACATCACTCATGGGGATAAAACGGTTTCCCTCTGGCAGACGGTAGTTCACCACGAAATAGGCGATGCCGCGCCCGTTCAGCCAACCAGATGCTAAATAGCCCTCGTGCGAATTCGACAGCACGGAGTAGCCACCACCTGGCACACCTACGATGGCTCTGCCCGAGGGATTTACAGGCAGGTAGCACACCATCTGTGCCTTACCGTCTTCTGTCAGGTCAATCGTAAACTTGCGGGCCGTGTTCGATAGGTCCTCTTTCATTTGCGGCCATTGTGCCTGCATCGACACAGCCAACAACAGCATACTGAGAATCAGCAGTTTTTTTTTCATAAGTCTATGTATTTGATATGTTTAGAATTGCCATCTGTTGGGGATCTGACGTTCGGGCCAGAGGTGCTTGGCGTAGGTATAGCCGTAAAGTTCGAGGAGGGCCGTGAATGTCGAGAGACGCTCCTTGAAGGCCTCGTAGTCCTTGCGCTGAGGCTGTGTCCACTGCACTTCGGCGAGGGCCGACATACGGGGCAGTGCCTGATACTCCACCAACTCTTCGTTCGTGATATACTCCGTCCAGATATTGGCCTGGGCACCGAGGATATGCTGACGGGCGGCCACAGAGAGACTGTCGGGTGCAGGATCGAGGGCATAGACCTTTTCCACGGGGATAAAGCCGCTGCAACGGCTCGGCTCGAAGAGCACATCCTCCGTCTGCTGGTAGTCGAAGTAGCAGAAGGTCGTTGGCGTCATCACTACGTCGTGACCTGTCTCGGCGGCCTTCGCTCCGGGCTCTGTACCACGCCATGACATGATTATCGCATCTTGCGGAGAACCGTCGAGGATCTCGTCCCAGCCTAAGGCACGGCGATGGTGGGCGGTGAGGAAGTCGAATACGCGTTTGGTGAAGTGTGCCTGTAATGGCGAGAGCTTCGAGGTCAGTGGCTCGAATTCTTCGCTCTCTGTATTCCCTGCACCCAATGTCTTGTTCAGCGCTTGGCACTTAGGACATACCTGCCACTTGTCCGTGGGTGTCTCGTCACCACCGATATGGATCACCTCCGAGGGGAAGATGTCCATGATCTCCGTCAGCACGTCCTCCACAAATTCATACACCTTCGGATTGGCCACGCAGAGCACGTCCTTATACACGCCCCAGTAATGGCCCACCTGATAAGGACCACCCGTACAACCGAGTTCGGGGTAGGAGGCGAGGGCCGCCAACATATGTCCTGGCATATCGATTTCAGGGATCACGGTGATATGACGGGCGGCAGCGTAGGCCACAATCTCGCGAGCATCCTCCTGTGTGTAACAACCACCGTAGGGGATATGGTCGTCGAGGTCGGAGTTGGTGCCGATGATCGTACCTGTGCGCTGAGAACCCACCGTCACGAGTTTTGGCCATTTCTTGATCTCGATGCGCCAACCTTGGTCATCCGTCAGGTGCCAGTGGAACACGTTCATGTTGTGCAGTGCGAGCAGGTCGATGAACTTCTTCACAAACGCCACAGGGAAGAAGTGGCGCGAACAGTCGAGGTGCATCCCTCGCCATGAGAACCTCGGTGCATCCGAGATCTCACAGGGGGACAGGAGTGCTGTGAGATTTGACCTCACAGCACTCCTGTCCCCCTGTGAGATGGCCTTGCGCAGTGTCTGGATGCCATAGAACACACCCGCTGCGGAACCGCCCTGGATGGTGACTCCACGGGCATTGACGGTCATCATGTAACCTTCCTTCTCTGTGACCTTCGGAGAGACGGCCAGTTCGATATAGCGCGTCTTCTTGGCACGCTGACTCACGATGGGGAGGTCGTTACATGTCAAGTCCTTCAGATATTGCCTGAGGAACTCGGCTTCGTTCTGCAACTCGGCTGGTGCTAAGATCTGCACCCCCTCTTCGAGGATGAACGGTTCGCCCTTTTGTTCCACGATGCTCTGTGGCAGTGGCACCACGTTATAATTCGCAGGATCCCCCGCCAGTGCCCATAAAGGTAAGCAGGCTATAAGGTATAAGAATAAAAATCCCCGTTTCATTTTAATCTTTAATGTTTAATCTTTAATGTTGAATGTTCAAAAATGGTACTCCACAAACGCTTCCATGGCCTCGTAGCAGGCCAGGCCCAACTCGTCGTATTTCTTCGCCGTGTCGCGGTTACGATCCTCGGCGCGCTGCCAGAACAGCCGTTCGTCGTTGCCGAGGAAAGGCGCACTCTCCATCTGACTCTGGTGGCGCAGGATGGCATTCCGCTTCTCGCGCAGTTCCTCTGGCGACATCGGCACGCACATCTCGATATCAGCGACCTCCCACTCAGCCCATGCGCCACGGTACATCCACACGCGACAGTCACTCAGCCATTCGGCGCCTGCCTTCTTCTCTTCGTCGATGGCGGCCAGTACGGCGTCCGTACATTTCTTATGGGTACCATGTGGGTCGGCGAGGTCAGCGGCCACGAAGATCTGGTGTGGCTGGATCTCGGCCAACAGTTCCTGAATAGGAATCACGTCGCGCTCCGACATCGGCAGTTTTTCGATCTTACCACTCTCATAGAACGGCAGGTCGAGGAAGTGGATATGTTTGCTGTCGATACCGTTATATTCACAGGCCAGACGTGCCTCACCACGACGGATGAGTCCCTTCAGCCGCAGGATCTGTTCAGGGTCGAGGTCACCCTCCTTCTTGTTCTTGATGAAGTTCTTCACCCACTGGTAACTATGCTTGATCACCTCGTCAGAGCCGTTGGCAAAGATGGTGTTGAAACCGTTGATGAAATGCATGAAACGGCGCACCTCCTCATCACCCACGGCGATGTCGCCTGAAGTCTCGTAGGCCACATGCACGTCATGCTTCTGCTGCATCAGTCTTCGGATGGTACCCCCCATCGAGATGACATCATCGTCGGGGTGGGGCGAGAAGACAACGACGCGCTTGGGGTAGGGCAGCGCGCGCTCTGGACGTGTAGAGTCATCCACGTCAGGTTTACCACCAGGCCAACCCGTGATGGTGTGCTGTAGTTCGTTGAACACCTCGATGTTCACCAGTCCAGCCTGTCCGTCAAACTCCTCCACGAGGTGTCCGAGACCGTTATCCACATAATCCTTTGTAGAAAGTTTCAACAGCGGTTTGCCGACCTTCTTGCAGAGGTCGATCACTTGCCGACGCAACGAATGGTCGGGCATCTGAATTGTTGATGTAAGATTCAGGTTCATATTGTTAGGTTTTTAAATTCCTCTGCAAAGTTACGAAAAATAATTAATAATGTGAACAACGTATCAGAAATTTTCGTATATTTGCACCATCAAAAGAAAGTTTAACTAAACACCATTAACTATGAGAGTAGGTATTCCCAAGGAGATTAAGAACAATGAGAACCGCGTGGGTATGACCCCTGCGGGAGTGGCAGAACTGACGCGTCGCGGCCATGAGGTTTTGGTGCAGCATACGGCTGGTGAGGGCAGTGGTTTCAGCGACGACGAGTATGTGAAGGCTGGTGCCAAGATCCTGCCCGCCATCGGGGACGTGTATCGCGAGGCGGAGATGATCGTGAAGGTGAAGGAGCCCATTGAACCCGAATATGCGCTGGTGCGCAAGGGACAACTGCTGTTCACCTATTTCCATTTCGCGTGCGAGAAGGAACTGACGGATGCCATGCTCAAGAGCGGTGCCGTCTGTCTGGCCTACGAGACGGTGCAGTTGGCCAACGGCTCACTGCCCCTGTTGCAGCCGATGAGTGAGGTGGCAGGTCGTATGGCCACACTCAACGGTGCCTATTACCTGCAAAAGACGAAGGGTGGTAAGGGTAAACTCATCAGCGGAGTGCCTGGTGTATCGCCCACAAGAGTATTGGTACTTGGTGGCGGTGTCGTCGGAGAGGCTGCCGCACGGATGGCCGCCGGCATGGGTGCCGAGGTGACCATCACCGATGTGTCGCTGCCCCGTCTGCGCCAACTCGACCTTGAGACGCCTGCTAATGTGCATACGCTCTACTCCTCTGAGCACAATATCCGCCAACAGTTGCCGACGGTCGATATCGTTGTTGGTTCCGTGCTCGTGCCAGGCGACAAGACGCCCCATCTGATCACCCGTGACATGCTGAAGCTGATGGAGCCGGGCACCGTGCTCGTCGATGTGGCCATCGACCAGGGCGGCTGCTTCGAGACCTCGCGGCCTACCACCCACAGCGAACCCGTCTATACCGATGAGGGCATCGTGCACTATTGCGTGGCCAATATCCCTGGTGCCGTACCCAACACCTCGACGCTGGCACTGACCAACGCCACCCTGCGCTATGCCATTGCCCTCGCCGACAAGGGTTGGCAGAAGGCCTGCAAGGATGATCCTGCATTGGCCAAGGGTCTGAACATCGTTGAGGGCAAGGTCGTCTTCAAGGCCGTCGCCGATGTCTTCGGCCTTCCCTATGAACCTGTCGCCCTCTAACCGAACCAGTGCACAATGGTGCCTGGCCCCTTCTACGTGCCCAAACACACAATTGGAAAAATTTTAATACGAAAAATGCTGCCATGCTGCCACAGACAATCATAACTACCTGTAAATAAAGGAGATAATGGGTGGTGGTAGCATGGTGGGAGATGGCAGCATCTGAATCATTATGTGATATTTCCATTAAAAAAGGCCTAAAAATTTGGAAATCTGCGCAAATTGTTGTACCTTTGTAAGGCGAAATTCAAAGGTATAATAATATAAACCATCACGCGATACCTGCATGGGGCAAAGACTATCATCATTTGGCCATGCCCGATAACCAAAAATCAATGGCAAACCGTTTTCTAAGGCAGAAAACGATGTTTTCCCCCTTAGAAAACACTGTTTTCGCACTGAGAAAACGCTATTTTCGCAGTCAGGAAACAAGTACGCCCCCGATGAGACAGAAGGAGAATGGCCTGGCCTCTTGAAAAAGAGACCCCCATTGTGCCCCCAAGGCGCCTCCTATTTCAGTTTCTTGAACTCCTTGCGGGCGTCGGCCATATCCTTAAGGAATTCCTCGCAGGCATGCAGACGGGCATAACTGGCGGCTGCTAGCATGCGCGAGGCATCGACATCACTCTGCCAGTGGTAGCCAGCGATCACACGGCTCTGCCCCCACTCATATCCTAACTTGAACAACTCGTTCTGGGCATCGGGGTTGATCTCACAGAGCAGCAGGGCCATACCCCATCCTCTGACCGTGTGGCCTGAGGGATACGACCCCGTCTCACGCAGTTCCTCTTCATCGCCAGCGAAGAGTGTCGGTTCGTTGAATCTCACGTAAGGACGCATACGCCCGTAGGTGGCCTTGGGCTTCGAGGCACTCAGGCGAATGGTCATCATAGCACGATGGAGCACCTTGAAGATGGCCGGGGTCTTCTCCTTGGAGATCTCCATGCCAAAGGCGGGACTGAACAACTTAACCATGTCTGCCGTTTCGAATACCACCTCGTCGATGGCCTTCTGGGCACGGGCAGAGTCGAGGCGCTGCGCCTTGCCCCAGTAGTACTGGTTGATGTCATGGGCAAACTGCGTCGTTCCTGGCTCTGGAGGGGCAGGCAGCCAATAGACGGCGTTGGGCACCTCCTCGACCGTCAGATACAACTGATCGATGGATGGTTTGTACTGGGGTTCCGTCTGTGCGTTGACGGTGATGAAACCGGTCATCAGGATGACTGTCATCAGGATTGTAGATTTCTTCATTGTCAGATAGTTTTAGTGATTATCTTCATCATGCCCCCGTAGATTATTCGTCCTGCTCTTTCATGCCGCAGCCACCGTGGAACTCGTCCACCAGATTGATGGAATAGGCCTCTTCGCGGGATACCTCCGTTTTGGTCCAGTCGATTTCCCCCTCATGCCCTGCATAGTCGCTGATGCGTACGGAACAGAGATAGCCTTCGTCGTTGCGGGTGTAGGCGCTGCAGCCCGACATGGCGATGCGGTTGCGCTCCTGCTGCCCCTGCTTGGAAACGATATGGCACCATTCGATGACGCAGGTCTTGCCGTCGTCGATAATGGTCTCGTAACGCATGCCCACACAGGCGGGGATGTAGGTGGCCAGACCATAGCCGAAGCGGTGGGCATTACGCGACATCTCCTCCTTGGGGAGGATGGGCGTACCCCAAGGGTCGTATCCGCCGACGATGCATTCATCGGCAAAGGCCGCGTGAATCTTGTCCGGGTTGCAGTAAGGCGCATGGTGGAGGGCTTCGTAATAGGCCCGCATGGCCCCTGTCAACAGACCAGGGTCGCCCATCTCGTAATGTGCCGGCTTGAAGATGGGCTTACGATAAGGTGTCAGCCCTGGCACAAAGGAGTAGTGGGTGTACATCCTAACCTCTTCCAGAAGAGAAGGGGTGCGGAGATCCGTAATGACAAAGAAGGGTACTTCCTCAATGGCTCCATCCACCACGAACTTGAACACGCCTTCCAAGGCGATCCGTCCGCCGCCGATGGTCTGGAAGACCGGTGTAAAGGTGGCCGATGTGGCATTGAACTTGGTTAGGAAACCCTCAGCGAAGGAACGTATATCCTCAAGACCTTCAAATCGGCCGTACGGTGCATCGACAGCCGGCTGTTCATCCCAGAACAGTTTTTTCTCACGGAACAGGGCGGCCACCTCGTCACCCTTTCCAGCGCAAAGGGCATTAACAAACGCCAGATCGGGTGTGTTCGTCTGGATATTCTGAGGCATATACTGATAGAGACGTTCCAGGTTGCAGGGCTTACGAACTGGCAAAGACTCTTTAACATCCTGTCCATGCCCCGCGATGGCGATGAGGGCGAACAATGTGATAATGAAAGATTTCTTCATATTCTTTTTATTATATTCCAAAACTTAGTGAGGACTATACCAGTATCACGCCGTGTTGCTTCTTGCCGTCCATCATGATCTTCAGGGGCTTCTCGAAGCGGACGTGGCGCACGTACTCCGTCTCTTCGATGGCGGGGAGGGCGTCGAGGATGGACTGTTGGAAGAGGCCGTCGCCCGTGAAGGTGTTGATGGTGAAGTAGCCGACACCGAACGAGGTGAGGTTCTGGAAGAAGTGGGTGCCCTGTGAGGGATCGACGTGGTAGTTCTTCAGGGCCGTCTCGACGATGACGCGGGCGGCACTGATATGCGGCCATTTCACGGGGATGCCCAACCAGTAGTCGCTGGAGCCCCAGCGGCCCGGGCCTATCAACACATAATTCTTATTCTCGTTCAGGAACTTACGGTTGATCTGTTCGATCTGGTCGGCGATCATCGGATTGTTCACAGCGGTAAAGTCGTCACCCGCCTTCACATAGACCACATCGGTGACATCCTCCGAGATACCATGACCCAGCGAGTTGTAGGAGCGCAACAGACACTGCTCGTCAGGGATGGCCTCGAGATCCTCGTCAAGCACCTGTTTGCTATCGACGATGGGACGGATCTGCAAGAGGTAGAACGTGCCTGTGCGGTCGTCGTTGAGGTTACAGGCGAACTCGATCTCCACGGGGCGCTTCATCTCGTCGGAGCCGAGTTTCTGCACCATCTGGAGAATCTCGGGCAGTGGGAAGATGCCGTGCTGGAGCACACCCGTAAAGGAGATCACCTTACGGCCGCCTTCGTAGATGCCGTCGCGGATGATCTGATCCGTAGGGTCATAGGTCGAGGCGATAAAGGTAAGGGCGCCGTCCTCGGCGGCCTGTTTCACGCGGATCTTTTTGATGTTGAAGCCGTCATCCACCTTGAAGTCGTCGCCTACGTGTGTCATGTCGAGGGCATAGAAGCGCGTCTGCGTCTCACTGAGCGCCGTCTCCATCTCCGACATCTGGAGTACCTGCGTCGGATGGTAGGGCGACACGCGCAGCGTCTGTCCGCCATCGACGATGTATTTGCCGAGTCCGAGGGCCAGCGAGGCGATACCCTCCTCGGCCGTCTCCTCGCCGATGGGGTAGTAGTTCAGCGAACGGAGCACACCCGAGAAGTTCGGGTAGTAGAGGTCGCCATACTGCTTGCCCACCACCTCCTGGAGGATAACGGCCATCTTCTCCTGGTCGATGACGTTCTCCGTCGCCAGCATATAGGCCTTCGAGTCCTTGTAATACACAGAGGCATAGACACCCTTGATGGCACAGGCCATCATCCGCAGCATCTCGTATTTGTCGGAGAGGTAGGGGATCATATAGGTGGAGTAGATACCGGCGAAGGGCTGGTAGTGGCTGTCTTCGAGCAGTGACGACGAGCGTACGGCGATGGGTGACTTCACGGCATCGAAGAACGTGAAGAAGTCGGCAATCAGCGAGTCGGGCAACTGCGCCCGCATGAAGTGCTGCAGGATCTCCTCGTCGCTGGCATCCGAGAGCGCGATGGGGTAGAGGTTGTTCTTCTCCATGAACTCGTCGAAGAAGTCGGTACAGAGCACCACAGTCTTCGGAATGGTGACCTGGGCGTTCTCATACTGGTTGAGTTCCGTATGGCGCTTGATAATATTGTCGAGGAAGGCCAGACCACGGCCCTTGCCACCCAACGAGCCCTCACCGATACGGGCGAAGTGGCTGTAGGCGTCGAACTTCAGACGGTCGAACACGGCCACCACACCGATGTTCTTCATACGGCGGTACTGTACGATGGCGTCGAAGATGATCTGACGGTGGGCATCGACATCCTGGAGTTTATGCCACGTGACGTGCTTCAGGAAGGCCGACACGGGGAAGATGGCACGGGCACAGAGCCAGCGGCTCATGTGGTTGCGCGACACGTGGTAGAGCATCGAGTCGTTGGGGATCTTGAAGATAATATCCTGCAACTCCTTCAGTGACGATACGCGTGCTACCTCTTCCTTCGTCTTCGGATCGCGGAAGATGAAGTCGCCGAAGCCCATGTGCTCCTCCATTAGGTGGTGGAGATCGACGTTCATCTTCGTGGAGTTCTTATCGATGAAGTGGAAACCCTCGGCCTTAGCCTTGGCAGCGTTGAGGGTCTCTTTCGATTCGAGGATCAGGGGAACGTACTCGTCGCGGCGGCGGATCTCACGGAGCAGTTTCAGACCAGCCTCTGGGTCACCTTCCTCCACATGCGAGAGGCGCCCAGGTACGATTTTCATCGGGAAGCGGGTGTCGGAGATCACGCCTAAGGTGTTGTCGTGATACTTCTCGTAGATCGCCATGGCCTCCTCGTAGTTCGTGGCGAGCACCACCTTCGGACGGCCGCGCTTTCTCTGAGCGGCGGCGTGGGGGTTGAGTGCCTCGGTGGAGAAACGCTTCGACTGCGCGAGGATATAGTTATAGAGGTTGGGCAGCACACTGGAGTAGAAGCGGATGTTGTCCTCCACGAGCAGGATCATCTGCACACCCGCCTCACGGATGTCGTGGTCGATGTTCATCTTGTCCTCCAACAGTTTGATGATCGACATGATGAGGTTGGTGTTTCCGAGCCAGCAGAAGACGTAGTCGAACACCGACATATCCTCGTCCTGGATGCGCTTGGTGATACCATGGGAGAAGGGCGTCAGCACCACGCAAGGGATATTGGGGTGCTCGGCCTTGATCTCGCGGGCCACGGTAAACGCATCGTTGTCGGCATTACCAGGCATACAGATCACCAGGTCGATGTCCGTCGTGTGGAGTACCTCGTTGGCCTCCTCTGTCGTCGATACCTGCGTGAAGGTGGGTGGGTAGCGCATACCTAACTCCATATACTCGTCGAAGATCTTCTCATCGATGCGGCCGTCATCCTCGAGCATGAAGGCATCGTAGGGGTTGGCCACGATAAGCACGTTGAAGATGCGGCGCGTCATCAGGTTGACGAACGACACATCCTTCAGGTAGAATTTATTCCACTCCTGTGGTATTTTGCTGACTTCTTCCATATCTGGTGCAAAGATAAAAAAAATCCCTGAAAGTTCATCGTGTTTCAATCTTTTTTCTTAACTTTGCACCCAAATAGACTATAAATATGAAGAAGCTGTTGTGCTTTATCTGTCTGATCATGTTGACGCTGACTTCTTCGGCGCAATATCATAATCCCATCATTCCAGGCTTTCATCCCGACCCCAGTATCTGCCGTGTGGACGATGATTTTTACCTGGTGAACTCCTCGTTCCAGTATTTCCCAGGCATTCCTATTTATCACTCGAAGGACTTGGTGAATTGGGAGCAGATCGGCAATGTGCTCGACCGTGAGTCGCAGGTGCCGCTGAAGTGGGCTAATTCGTGGATAGGCATCTTCGCACCCACTATCCGTTATTATAATGGGCTATTTTACGTGGTCTCCACGAATATAGGCAATGGTGGTAACTTCATGGTGACAGCCAAGGATCCGAGAGGACCTTGGAGCGAGCCCGTCTGGTTGGAACAGTTGGGTATCGACCCGTCGCTCTGGTTCGAGAACGGCAAATGTTATTTAGTGGGTAATCCTGACAATACCATCATGCTCTGTGAGATAGATCCGAAGACGGGCAAGCAACTCACACCCAGTAAGCCACTGTGGCAGGGCATGGGCATGCGTTATCCCGAGGCTCCACATATTTATAAAAAGGACGGCTGGTACTACCTGCTGTTGTCAGAAGGAGGAACGGAGATTGCCCACTGCATGACCATCGCCCGCAGTCGGAATATCCATGGTCCGTATGAGGCCTATTCAGGGAATCCTATCCTGACTCACTGTAACGTGAAGGGACAGGAGAGTCAGATTCAGGCTACTGGGCATGGAGATTTCGTGCAGGCGAAGGACGGTTCTTGGTGGGTGGTGTTCTTAGGCCATCGCCACTTTGGTATCAACTACCACCATCTGGGTCGCGAGACCTTCCTGGCTCCTGTGGAGTGGAAGACGGGACAGTGGCCCGTGGTGAATGGTGGGGAACCTATTGACACGCTGATGAACGGTACCCCCCTTGGTGTGGCCCAGCAGTCGCAGAAGCGGCATATCCGCACCGACTTTGACAAGCCCCTCGGACCAGAGTGGGTGTATCTGCAGAATCCGGACTCCAGCAAGTACCAGATACGTTTAGGTAGGCTGCAACTGATCTGTTCGCGTGGGAAACTGTCGAATAATGACCGTCCTACGTTTGTGGGGCGCCGTCAGGAGAGTCCGAATATCGTGGCAGAGACTTTCCTGAACTTCGAAGAGGGACTGCCTAAGGATGAGGCTGGCATGACGGTGTACCAGATGTTCGACGGTCATGCGGACATCTTCCTGCGTCCGATGAACGAGAAGACGCAGGTGGCCGTCAAGTATCAGTTGAAGAATGTGGAGAGCATCATGGCTACGGCTGAGATCGATGGCTATTCGGCCTACCTGAGGATCAGGAGTGACGGTATGCATTACTGGTTTGACTATTCCGAAGACGGGAAGGTATATAAGACGCTGACATCGATTGACAGTTCGTTGCTGAGTTCGGAGGTGGTAGGTGGATTCACGGGTGCCGTCATCGGACTGTACGCCGTAGAGAATAACACGTCGGAGGCGTATGGACGGTCATTTGCACTGTTTGACTATTTCGACTATCTGGAACAATAGACATTAAACATTTAACACTAATCATTAAACATTTAAAACTAAAGATTATGAAAAAGTATTTAGCAGAAATGGTGGGCACGATGGTGCTCGTGTTGATGGGCTGCGGCGTGGCCGTGAGTCTGGGTTGTGATCCGGTGAACAATATCCCCGCTGTGGTGGGAACGGCGTTTGCCTTCGGACTGGCTGTCGTAGCGATGGCTTATACGATTGGCGGCATCAGTGGTTGCCATATCAATCCTGCCATCACCCTCGGTGTGTTCCTGAGCGGACGCATGAGTGCCAAGGACTGTGGTATGTATATGCTGTTTCAGGTGATTGGTGCTTTCATCGGCAGTCTGTTGCTTTACATCCTGACGGAGAATGTGCCAGGACTGGAGGGAACGGGTGCTAATGATCTGCAGGTCAACGTGTCGATGCTGGGTGGTCTGCTCGCTGAGATTATCTTCACCTGTGTCTTCGTTCTTGTGGTGCTGGGCGCAACGGCCAAGACCAATGGTGCCACCAATAACTTTGCAGGTCTGGCCATCGGTCTGTCGCTGATCCTGGTTCATCTGATTTGCATCCGTTACACAGGTACATCTGTGAATCCAGCCCGTTCGATTGCTCCGGCAGTCTTCCAGGGAGGAACCGCACTGACTAACCTCTGGATCTTCATTGTTGGTCCGTTCGTGGGTGGCGCCTGCGCTGCTGGTATCTGGAAGTTGATCGACATCAATGATAAGTAAATGAAATGAACAGAAATACGTACCTTAGCCCGACATTATTATAATAATGAGGATAAGGGAAACGTATATATTACTCTTGCTGTGCGCTTGTTTATCGACAAGCGCACAGCAGATGATACGGGGGCATGTCACGGACGAGCGATCGGGCGAGGCGGTGCCCTTAGTTAGTGTTCAGTATAAGGGACACGATATAGGTGTGGTTGCGGATATTGACGGCAACTATGCGATCACCCGTCATCAGGGATGGGTACTGACATTCAGTGCCGTAGGCTATGTGCCGACCACGGTGATGGTGAACGCGAATGTGAAGGGCACCTGTAACGTGACGATGAAAGCCGACAACACTCTGCTGCAGGAGGTGACCGTCAAGGCCAAGCGCAGCCACTATCGCAGGAAGGATAACCCGGCAGTGGCAATGATGAGGAAGGTGATTGCTGCCAAGAAACGTTCTAACCTCAGCAATTATGACTATTATCAGTACAATAAATACCAGAAACTGACCCTTGCCCTCAATAACATCACTCAGGAGCGGATGGAGAATCCGAGGAACAAGAAGATGCGCTGGCTGATGAATCAGATTGAGACATCTCCGTACAATGGAAAGATGGTGTTGCCTTTCTCCATCGATGAGACAGTCTCTCAGAAGATCTATCGTAAGAATCCGCACAGTGAGAAGACTTATATCTTAGGCTCACGGTCCGAAGGTATCAACCATGTTGTCCAGACGGGTGATGTTGTCAATGAAGTCATTAAGGATGTCTTTACGGACATTGACATTTACGAGAATCAGATCCGTTTTCTTCAGTATTACTTCACCAGTCCCATAGGTGATGGGGCGATCTCTTTTTACCGTTACTATATTGTCGATACGCTCTATGTGGGGAGAGACAAGTGTTTCCATCTGCATTTTCTTCCGAACAACGCCCAGGACTTTGGCTTCCGTGGTGATCTCTATGTCATGGCCGACTCCAGTTGGCTGGTCAAACGCTGTGATATGACGATCCCGAGGAAGAGTGACGTCAATTTCGTGGATAACATGCAGGTGGTACAGGAGTTCAGTCGTCTTCCCAATGGAGAGTGGGTGCTCACGACCGATGACATGTTCACGGAACTCAGGTATCTGGACTTCATGGAGTCGTTTACGATGACGCGTAATACCCGTATGACGGATTTCTCCTTTGAGGAGATCCCCAATTCTCTGTTCAAGGGCAAGGCCGACGAGGTGAAGACGGCGGGTGCCCAGTCGCGCAGCGAGAGTTTCTGGGCGCAGAACCGTCAGGTGACACTGACCAGAAGTGAGGCCAATATGGAGCAGTTCGTCAATGACCTGCAGAAGATCAAGGGATACAAATATATCCTCACGGCCATGAAGATCCTCACGGAGAGTTTTATTGAAACGGGTACGAAGAATCATCCCAGTAAGGTGGATATAGGACCAGTGAACACATTCATCACCTCCAACTTCATCGATGGTCTTCGGACTCGTCTGTCTGCACAGACCACCGCCAACCTTGACTCCAACCTCTTCCTCAAGGGTTATGTGGCCCGGGGATGGCGCTCTCACAAGACATATTACAGAGGTGATGTGACATGGTCGTTCAACAAGAAGGAATACATGCCACACGAATTCCCGATACGGACGTTGGCGGTATCCTCGACCTATGACGTGATGTCACCCTCCGACAAATTCCTGCAGTCGGACAAGGATAATGTCTTCACGGCACTCAAGTGGGCCGATACCAGAAAGATGATGTTCTATAACCGCCAGTCCATTACGGCTGTGCGCGAGGAATTATGGGGTCTGCGTACGACTGTCTCGCTGAAGACAGAGGAGAATGAGGCAGCAGGTGACCTGTATTTTATTCCTCTGTCGGAATCTGTTAACGATCCCTTGGCATCCCGTAAGATCCGTACGACCGAACTTCGTGCAGAACTGCGCTATGCTCCGGGTGAGACGTTCATTAAGAATAAGAAGAATCGTTTGAATATCAACCTCGACGCCCCTGTCATCACCCTTTCTCATACACTTGGCATGAAGGGTTTCCTTGGTGCCGATTATGCCTATAACTATACGGAACTGTCCGTCTTCAAACGGTTTTGGCTCAATTCGTGGGGTAAGTTCGATGTCCATGCCAAGGGCGGCATCCAGTGGAATAGGGTACCTTTCCCCTTGCTCATCATGCCAGAGACCAATCTCTCCTATCTCTTGCAGAACTATACTTTCGAGGCCATCAATAACATGGAGTTCCCCATGGACCGTTTTGCCAGTCTGTTCTTGAACTGGGATATGAACGGCAAGATATTTAACCGTATTCCCCTGTTGAGAGAACTAAAATGGCGCGAATGGGTCTCCGTGAGATGTCTGTGGGGCGGCCTGTCTGATAAGAACAATCCGCTGTTGGCAGAGAATGCAGGAAGTCCGTTGCTGATGTATCTCCCTGATGGCTGCTATGTTATCGACCCTCATCATCCATACTGGGAGTTGTCCCTGGGTGTACACAATATCTTCAAATTATTTCAGGTGGAATATGTCAGGCGTATGAATTATAACTATCTGCCTACGGCGCATAAGCATGGCGTGCGCTTCCGCATCAGGTTTTCTTTCTAACAAAAAGTATATGGCATTCTTCGTATTAGCAGATCCTCAGGATATTACCCGTGCAGGGTTGATGTTTCTCTGTGAGAAACAGGCCGTTGACTGTCATCAGGCAGCAGACAAGACGGAACTCATAGAACAGTTGAAGGTCCATGGCGATGCTGTGGTGATACTCGATTATACGCTCTTTGATATCAATGATATCGATGAACTGGAAATCTTGCAGGAGCGTTTCCCGTTAGTGCATTGGATCTTGTTCAGTTTCGATCTCTCTACTGATTTCGTACGTCGTGCCATTGCCGTGAGTTCGCAGTTCAGCGTGCTGCTGAAAGACTCATCCCTGGCAGAGATCCGTGAGTGTATCCAGTATGCACTGCGTCGTCAGCGCTATATTTGTCAGCGTATGACGGAGATCCTGTTGGCGCCCGTCGTACAATCTACTGATGAGATGCGGCTGACGAAGACAGAGACGGAGGTCCTGAAGGATATTGCCTTGGGAATGACTACCAAGGAGATTGCCGATAAGCGCTTCTCCAGTTTCCATACCGTGAATACCCACAGGAAGAATATCTTCCGCAAATTAGGGGTGAACAATGTGCATGAGGCCACGAAATATGCCCTCCGAGCAGGACTGGTGGATTCTGCCGAGTATTATATCTGAGCATGTGATCTCAAAAAAAATACAAAATATTTGCATAAATAGAGTAATATTCGTATCTTTGCATCGTGTAGATTTTTTAACTCAGTCATTATGAAACGTATTATATTAACCTTTTCCCTATTCTTGGTATGTAGTCTTCTGACAACTGCCGCCCTTATCCCAGACATGAAGTTTCGTCGTCTGGATACCCGTGAAGGCTTGTCAAATTCTATGGTAAGTAGTATCCTGCGTGACTCGCAGGGATATATGTGGTTTGGTACTGGCTATGGTCTGAACCGGTATGACGGCTATCGTTTCAAGACCTACTTCTCATACGATAAGGACACCACTACACTCCGCAACAATCGTGTTGATGAGATACAGGAAGCGCATGATGGTCTGCTTTGGCTGAAACAGGGCATGAACTATTCCCTTTATGACCCAAGGACGGAGAAGGTGGATCGTAACCCTGGTCGTTGGCTTAATCAGCAGGGTATCAAGGGCGGAATTGAGAGCCTTCACCTCGACTCTAAGAAGAATTACTGGGTCAAGACTTATGAGGATGGTTTTTATTACTTTAATCCTGAAACGAAGAAACTCAACCATATTCCATTTGGCTATGGACCGGATAAGTTTGACAAGGAATTTGGCGTGTCTGCCTATGCAGAGAGTGCAGAGGGTATGATCCTCGTCTCCACCTATGGCGAATTGATGTGCATCAATGGGGAACGTGGGAAAGTGGTGTGGAAGGAAGATTATGTCAAACGTACCCTCGATGCCTATAATGACTATTGGGTAACAGTCGATAAAGAACAGAATATCTGGGTGATTACCCATTCTACAGGTACTTATATCTACATGAGGGCTGAGAAACGATGGTACACCACACTCACAGAACTGATGAAGGCCAAGGGCTTTGAGAATGTGCCTGAGGATATCCTTGTATGGGAGGTCTGTTACGATGCGAAAGGTCTGCTTTGGGTAGCCACAGACCATTTAGGTGTACTCCTGTTGGACTTCAAGAACAAGGAATGGCGACAGTTCACGAATGTGAAGGGTGATGAGACGACTTTGCCCGATATCACTATCAAACATCTCTATTTAGACCAGATGGGTCGTATGTGGTTGGCCAGTTACAAGAATGGTGTGGCCATGTGCTCCGAGGCTCTGTCTAACTTTAAAAGTCTGGCAGTGGGTGATATCAATGCCATTACAGAGGATCAGCAGGGTTATTATTGGTTAGGTCGGAATGATGGTGGTATCATCAAGATGGACCCGCAGACGCTGGAACCTGTGGAGACATTCACCAAACAGAGTCTGGGTGTGCCGAGTGATATCATTGTAGGCAGTTATGCCTCAAAAGATGGCAGTCTGTGGTTTGGCACCTATGAGGGTGGTTTGCTCAAATACAAGGATGGGCATTGGTCCAATTATCGGAATACAGATCCTGGCAGTGCCCTTGTGACTAATAATATCTGGGGCATCACAGAGGACAAATGGGGTCATATCTGGGTAGGTGTGCTTGGCGGTGGTGCCGTGCGTATTGACAAGAACACTGGGCAGCAGCGCTCTTTCACCACAGAGAACTCCGTGTTGAAGACCGTTTGGACCAATAGCATCTCTACAGGTTCCAATGGTTGGATCGTACTTGGCAACTCTGAGTATTATGCCCTGATTCATCCAGGCAACTTCAAGGTGATCAACGGCACGTTCCCAGAGGATGACGGTATGAAGGCCATTACGGTTTCCACTGCCACGACACAGGCCTTTATTGACAGTCGTGGACTCCTGTGGCAGTGTTCTCCCTCGGGGGTGGTGATTTTCGACCGAAAGAGTGGTCAGAAGACATTGCTTGATATGAAGTCCGGTCTCCATGGATCGAATGCTGTTGCAGTTACTGAGGATACCCGTCATACGATGTGGATTGCCACAGATCATGGTGTTTCGAATATCACGCCATATAAACAGGACGATGGCTCTTGGAACTTCACCATCCGTAGTTTCAATGATCGTGATGGATTGCAGCCTGGCCCTTTCAACCAGCGTGCTATCTTCTGTTCGCGCTCAGGCGATCTTCTCCTTGGTGGACAGGATGGACTGGATATCATCAATACGCTGAAGTTGGGCGATGGCGACAGTAACGAACGACCGGTTTTCAGTGGTCTTGTGCTCTTTGATCATGAGGTGGAGGTTGGCGAGAAGATTGATGGTCGGGTCATTCTGGATCTGGCACTCGATCTTCAGGGCCATATCAGTCTCTCTTATGCCCAGAACCAGTTCACCATCCACATGGCTTCGGATAATGGAGGTGTCAACAATAGCACCCGTTTTATCTATCAGTTGGAGGGTTTCAACGATAAGTGGATCAAGACCACGGCTGCTAATCCTGATATTACGTATATGTCGCTTCCTCCAGGCCATTATACGCTCTGTGTGCGCATGCTGAAAGACGATGGTACGATGGGTGAGGTGGAGAGTCGTCTGGAGATCACCATCGGCTCCCCCTGGTACAGTTCATGGTGGGCATGGTGCTGCTACGGACTGTTGGCCGTTTTGTTGCTCTTTGTGTGGAGTCGTATGACCCAGTGGCGCAAGGTTTGGCGCGAGCATCGTGAGCAGCGCAGGATGGAGGAATCGGTATCTCAGCCTGTGGAGGATAAGCCGGAAGACGATGGTATCGAAGAGGCTGTGCTGATGGATGACGAGGAGTCTTAAGGGGACTTTTTGAGTGTCAGAATTTCTTTTTTCATAAAAATATTTGTCAGTTTCGTGTTTTTTGCCTAAATTTGTGGCGAAATAGAACCTAAAGCATTTTTATGAAGAAATATCTGATATCGTTGCTGGTAGGTTGTTGCCTCGCTGCAAGTGCAGGTAACACGTTGATACCTGATATGAAGTTCCGTCGTCTGGACACGCGCGATGGTCTGTCAAACTCTACGATTAACTATCTGTTCCAAGACTCCAAAGGTTATGTTTGGATAGGTACTTCCTACGGTCTGAACCGCTACGACGGTTATCGTTTCCGTACTTTCTATTCCGATCCCAATGATACGACGACGTTGCGTAACAACTATGTGGATCAGATATGGGAGGATGCTGAAGGAAAACTCTGGCTGAAGCAGGGCATGAACTTCAGTTTCTTTGATCCTGTCACGGAGAAGGTGACCCGTAATCCTGCCGCCCTTCTTCGCAAGTGGGGCGTCAAGAGTGGTATCGACCGTTTCTTCATCGATTCCCAGAAACGCATCTGGGTGAAGAGCTATGATGAGGGGCTCTATTGCTTCCATCCTAGAACCAAGACGATGACGCTGATCAAATACGGCTATGGCGAGAATGAGTTCCCCAAGGAGTTTTGGGTTCAGAGCTTTGCTGAGTGGAGTGGAAAATTGCTGATCACCTCCAGCGATGGCGACCTGATGTGTGTTGATGGCAACAAGGGTAAGGTGTTGTGGAAGGACACCTATATGCGTGAGAACGGTGGACAACCCAGTCAAGCCTACTATGTCTATGTGGATAAGCACAGTAACTTCTGGGTGCTTTCAACAACCGTGTTTGTCTTCGATCAGAAGCAGAAGAAATGGTATAATTCCCTCAATGGCTATCTGACATCCCTTGGTATTGAGGCTCTGCCTGATCCCTTGCAGATATGGGACGTTGCGATGGACCAGCGCGGATGGATCTGGTTGGCCACCGACCACTATGGTATCTTCGTCATCAATCCGGAGACCAAAGAGGTCAAGCAGTTCGTCAATAACAAGTTTGATAATACGTCGCTCAGCGAGAATACGGCCAAGCGCCTGATGGTTGATAAGAACGGCAGTATGTGGATCGGTGCCTATCGTAATGGCTTAAACCAGTATATTGAGAAGATGATGGGCTTCAAGACCATTGAGATCGGCGATGTCAACACGACCACCGAGGATACGGATGGTAACTATTGGTTTGGTACTGATAACCGTGGTATCATCAAATATGTGCCTGAGACGGGTGAGACGGATATCTTTGACAAGGCCCGTTGTGGTTTTGCCTCCGATATTATGGTGGCCAGTTGTAGTGCGAGGGACGGTTCTGTGTGGTTCGGTACCTATAACGGTGGACTGGTCCATATTGCCAATGGTCATGCCACTAATTATCTTGCTTCGAATGCGGAAGACGGTTTGCAGAACAATAATGTCTGGTCAGTCACGGAAGATAAGTGGGGCGACATCTGGATGGGTACCTTAGGTGCTGGTGTGCAGCGCCTGAACGTCAAAACGGGTAAGTTTAAGGCGTGGAACTCCAGTGTTGGTAATTTCCCAGAGAACTTCATGACCTCTGCTGCATGGATCCAAAAGGGTTGGCTGATAGTTGGTCACGCGAACTTCTATTCCTTCATCAACCCAGTGAGTGGACAGGTAAAGAATGATACCATCCCCGTCATCCCGGGACAGCCTGTAGCCATGGCTTCAACGGTCACTGTGATGGAGGATAGCCGTGGTCTGATATGGCATGGCTCCACCTCAGGCTGTTGTATCGTGGATAAGAAAACAGGCCATCAGACACTGCTCGATATGAATACAGGTCTCTTTGGATCCAGTGTCGTTGGTATATCAGAGGATAATCTCCATACGATGTGGGTTGTCACGGAGCATGGCATATCCAATGTCATTCCAAAGAAGGGCGAAAATGGTGAGTGGACGTTTACCGTTCGTAGTTTCAGTAGTAAGGACGGCTTGCAGGACGGCCCCTATAACCAGCGTTCCATCAGTCGTACACACGACGGTCTGATTCTCGTGGGTGGTCTTGGTGGTGTTGATGTCATTAATCCCAAACTCCTGACAAATGTCGGGAATAAGGAGCGTCCTATCTTCAGTGGATTAAAACTCTTTGGTCAGCAGATGGGCGTAGGACAGAAGTACGATGGTCGTGTGATCCTCGAGGAAGCACTCGACGTGAATCCTGAACTTACCTTACGCTACAACGAGAACCAGTTTACCATCCAGTTGGCTACCGATAAGGGTGAGATGCATAACCCCTCGCGTTTTATTTATATGTTGGAGGGCTTTAGTGATAAGTGGATTGCAACGGAAGAGAACAATCCTAATATCACTTATATGTCTCTGAAGCATGGTGATTATATTCTGCGTGTTAGGATGTTGAATGACGATGGTACGATGGGTGATATCGAATCGACGTTGAAGATCACCATCACCCCGCCGCTCTTGCGTAACCGCTGGCTCCTGTTGGCATTCATCCTGTGCGTGGGTGGCGGTGTCTGGTTCTGGCGTCGTCGTTTCCTGCAGAAGCATGAGGAACAGTCAGAACTTGAGGATATCCGCAGAGAGGTGGAGAAGAAGCAATGGATGAACGAGATGCTGACCAAGATGCGCAATAAGAAGCAGGATGCTGAGGAGGAGACTGTTGAAGTACAGACAGATACCTGGAATATGCAACCCAGTGCTCTCCATAAGACATCTGGTGATCTTCAGGAGTTTATGAAGGAACAGTGCGCCAAGTACAAGGCACCCGATAACAAGAAGGTGAAGTTCTCCTTCTTCCCTTTGGCATCTGACCTAATGATGGATTTTGACCACGATATGCTGGGTCAGGCCGTGCAGATCCTGATCAACAATGCTGTGATGTTCTCTCCGAAAGACTGTCGCATCAAGGTGTTTGTCGATAAGACCTCGAAGGGCGGCGCTATCCGTATCTCCGATAATGGTATTGGTCTGCCAGAGGGTGCCAAGGAACACATGTTTGACCCTGTGGTCAGCGATGAGGATACGGGTGTATGCCTCTCTGTGGTGAAGGATATCGTCATGGCCCATGGTGGTACTGTCGAGGGCGACAATAATGCTGGTGGCGGCTCTGTATTCACCATTACCCTGCCTCTGACTTCTGCAGACGATGAGGTGGAGGAGGCCGTTCTTATGGATGACGAAGAAACAAAGAATTAACTATAACGTATAATTACTTTATGAGAAAACTATTGATGACGGTGTCTGCACTGCTGATGGCCGGAGTGGCTGTGGCAGCGGAGGTGCAGACGAGTGGAAACTGTGTGACGATCCGTCCTGACGGTGGTCAGGCGAAGGTGATCTGTCTGGAAGTGATGAATGATAACATTATCCGTGTCCGTGCGACATCGAAGGAGGTTCTGCCACAGAAGCCCGCGAGCCTGATGATCGTGCCCCAGACGGCTCCTGTTAAGGGCTCCTACTCGGTGAGCGAGGAGGGTGAGACGGTTGTCGTGAAGACCAAAAACGTGAAGGCCGTGGTGGAGAAGGCTACTGGCGAAGTGACATTTTTTGATGCCAATGGCAATCAGCTGCTCAAGGAGGCCAAGGACGGTAAACAGTTCTGGGACTTCACGGTGCCTGAGCGCGAACTGGGTATGAAGACAGGTGTCACCGTACCTGAGGAACAGAAGCATGGTTTGTCGTGGCAGATGAAGTTCGACTCGCCTGACGATGAGGCTTTCTATGGCCTGGGGCAGCACCAGAGTGAGGAATTCAACATGAAAGGCAAGAACGAGGATCTCTTCCAATATAATACCAAGGTGTCGATCCCCTTTGTGGTGTCGAATAAGAACTACGGCTTGTTGTGGGACAGCTATAGCTATTGTCGCTTTGGTAATCCCAACGATTATCTGCAACTGAACCGTGCCTTCAAACTGTATGACCGTACGGGTAAGGAGGGACATCTCACGGGTACCTATATCGACGCCAGGGGCAAGAAACTGGTGCGTGACGAGGACTCGATTTATTATGAATATGGTACGCCAGAGAATTCAGAGATTGCCCTGAAGACGGACAATGGCGGTATTAAGAATTTCCCGAAGGGTATAAACCTGATGGGTGCCAACGTGACCTATGAGGGCTTTATAGAACCTATTGAAAATGGAAAATTGAAGATTGAAGATTGTTGCGGCAAGAATAATGGTCAATGTTCAATGTTCAATGTTCAATTGTATCAGTTCGTGCTCTATTATTCGGGCTATGTGAAGGTGTATATCGATGGTCAGGAGGTGGTGCCTGAGCGCTGGCGTACGGCCTGGAACCCCAATACCTATAAGTTCTCTACCGAACTGCAGAAGGGCAAGCGTGTGCAGTTGCGCATTGAGTGGCGTCCTGATGGTGGTGAGGCGTATTGCGGACTGCGCGTCTCGGAGCCCCGTAGTGCTGAGGAGCGCGGTAAGTTGAGCGTATGGAGCGAGATGGCCAGGGATATGGACTATTACTTCATCGCTGGTGAGAATCTCGACCAGGTGATTTCCGGCTATCGTACACTGACGGGTAAGGCCTCGCTCTATCCGAAGTGGGTGTTGGGCTTCTGGCAGAGTCGTGAGCGTTATAAGACCTCCGAGGAGTTAGAAGGCACGCTGGCTGAGTTCCGTAAGCGTCATATCCCCATCGACAATATCGTGCAGGACTGGAACTACTGGCCCGAGGATCAGTGGGGTAGCCACAAGTTCGAAGAATCTCGCTATCCGAATCCCCAGCAGATGCTCGACAATGTGCACAAGATGCATGGTCGCTTCATGATCTCTGTATGGCCGAAGTTCTATTGCAACACGGATAACTACAAGGAACTCGACGCGAAGGGTTGGATGTATGTCCAGAGTCCGACGGATGATATCCACGACTGGGTGGGTCCTGGCTACAAGAACGGTTTCTACGATGCCTACGATGCTGGTGCAAGGAAGATGTTCTGGCGCCAGATGGACGAGAACCTCTATACGAAGTTCAATCACGACGGTATTGCTGGTGTGGATGCCTGGTGGATGGATGCTTCGGAGCCTAATGTGCGCGACTGTACGCCGATGTGGTATCGCAAGGCTTTGAGCGGTCCTACGGCCCTTGGCACCTCAACAGAGTATTTCAATGCCTATTCGACGGTGAATGCCGATGCGATCTATAATGGTCAGCGCAGTGTGTATAAGGGTAAGATGAACGAGCCGCGCGTGTTCCTGCTGACGCGTAGTGGTTTCGCTGGTGAACAGCGTTTCTCGACAGCCACCTGGAGTGGTGATATCGGTACCCGTTGGGAGGATATGCGTGCACAGATGACGGCTGGTCTGAATTATTCTATCTCTGGCCTTCCATTCTGGGGCATGGACCAGGGCGGCTTCTGTGTGGAGAACCGTTATGTGGCTGCCCAGAATATCTTCGGCCACGCAGGTGTGGAGAACGAGGATCTGAAGGAGTGGCGCGAGTTGCAGACACGCTGGAACCAGTTCGGTACGTTTATCCCCCTCTTCCGCAGTCATGGCCAGTGGCCGCTGCGCGAGATCTGGAACATCGCCCCAGACGAGCATCCTGCCTATAAGTCGTTTGTGTATTACGACAAACTGCGCTATCGTCTGATGCCTTATCTCTATTCGATGGCTGGTTGGGCTCACTTCAAGGACTATACGCTGATGCGTGCCTTGGTGATGGACTTCAACGGCGACCGTGAGGTAGAGAATATCGGTAACCAGTGGATGTTCGGTCCTGCGCTGATGGCCTGTCCTGTGGGTTATTATAAGGCTCGCAATCGCAGTGTCTATTTCCCTGAGCAGTGTGGCTGGTACAACCTCTATACGAATGAATATGTCGAGGGTGGTCAGCGCCTGGTCGTCGATGCGCCTTATGAGCAGATCCCCGTATTCGTACGCGAGGGAGCCATCATCCCCTTTGGCCCTGAGATGGAGTGGAGCGACGAGAAACCTGCAGAACTCATCAATCTCTATGTCTATGCTGGACAGAACGGCCAGTTCCAACTCTATGAGGACGAGGGTACAAATTACAACTACGAGAAGGGTAAGTATGCCACCATCGACATCACTTACGATGATGCTTCTCGTACGGTCAGCTTTGGCGCCCGCAAGGGTCAGTTTGCTGGTATGCTGAAGAACCGTCAGTTCAATGTGGTATTGATCTCTAAGGACAACGCTAAGCCTCTCGACCTCGAGAATCCCGAGGGTAGGCTCGTGAACTATAACGGAAAGGCCGTCAGCGTCCAACTCTAATTATTACAACGATGTACAGAAAAATATTTCTGCTAATGATGGCAGCCCTCATAGGACTGCCATTGTTGGCTCGTGAGCGTCAGAACTTTGATGCTGGCTGGCTGTTTATCCTGGCTGACTCTGCGCAGATGTCAAAGGAAGCATATAATGATTCTTTCTGGCGCAGGCTTGACGTACCCCATGACTGGGCCATCGAGGGTGACTTCTATGCAGGTAATCCCAGTGGAGCGGGTGGGGGAGCCCTGCCTGGTGGTGTTGGCTGGTATCGCAAGCACTTCACGTTGGGCGACTGCGAGACACAGATGTCGCAAAGCCGTTTCTTCCTGGAGTTCGACGGGGTATATATGAACTCCACCGTCTATGTGAATGGTCAGGAGGTAGGCTTCCGTCCCTACGGCTATTCGAGTTTTGAGTATGATATCACACCGTATGTCCGTGAGGGCGAGAATGTGGTGGCTGTAAGGGTGGATAACTCGGATCAGCCCAATTCCCGTTGGTACTCTGGCTGTGGTATCTACCGTCATGTGTGGCTGACAACGACCAATCTCATCCATGTAAAACATTGGGGCGTTCATGTGGAGACGAATGCCAAGACGGGTCAGGTGAAAGTTGACGTGGATACCGAGGGTACTGGTCATTATCAAGTACGCAACACCGTCTTCGATGCCACAGGTAAGGAAGTCGGTATGAAGGTAAAGAAGCCTCATCTCTGGTCGGTAGATGAGCCATATATATATAAGGTGCGCACGCAACTAATAGTCGATGGCAAGGTGGTGGACGAGGTAGAGACCACCACGGGCTTCCGTGATTTTAAGTTCGATCCCCAAACGGGCTTCTGGCTCAATGGCAAGAACTTCAAGTTGAATGGTGTCTGCGAGCACCACGACTTTGGTTGCTTAGGTGCTGCCCTCAACGAGGATGCCCTGCATCGCAAACTCTCGAAACTCAAGGCGATGGGTGTGAACTCGATTCGCAGTTCGCATAATCCCCCCGCCCCAGAACTGCTCAATATGTGCGACACGATGGGACTGATCGTGATGGACGAGAGTTTCGACATGTGGCGACGCAAGAAGACACAGAACGACTATGCCCGTTTTTTCGACGAGTGGCACGAACGCGACCTCTCCGATCTGGTATTGCGTGACCGTAATCATCCTTCGATTTTGATGTGGAGCATTGGCAACGAGGTGCTGGAACAGTGGTCATCGGCTGAGGCTGACACGCTGACGCTCGAACAGGCCAACCTGATCCTGAATGCAGGTCATGATGCTTCGACGCTGGCAAAGGACGGTGAACTCTCCGTGCAGTCATTGCTCACCCAGCACTTGGCAGAGATCGTGAAGCGTTACGACACCTCGCGGCCCATTACGGCTGGTTGTAACGAGCCTTCGCCCAATAACCATCTCTTCAAGAGCGGGGCCATTGACATCATCGGCTTCAACTACCATCATCAGTGGGTACCTGGGGTGCCAGAGAACTTCCCTGGCAAACCCTTTGTCTTCTCGGAGAGTGTATCAGCCCTGCAGACACGCGGCTACTATATGATGCCCTCTGACAGTATCTACACGGCGCCCAAGGAATGGTGGTTGCCTTATACCGATCCCTCGTTTATGTGTTCGGCCTACGACAACATGCATGCTTCGTGGTCGAGTACCCATGAGGAGACATGGGATGTGGTGAAGCATACGCCCTACGTGGGTGGACAGTTTATCTGGACGGGCTTCGACTATATCGGTGAGCCTACGCCCTACGGTTTTCCTGCACGCTCTAGTTATTTCGGTATTATCGATTTGGCAGGTTTCCCCAAGGACAGCTATTATATGTATCAGAGCGAGTGGACGGACGAGACGGTGCTGCACCTCTTCCCTCACTGGAACTGGCTGCCTGGACAGACCATCGATCTATGGGCCTATTACAATCATGCCGATGAGGTGGAACTGTTTATCAATGGTAAGAGTCAGGGTGTTCGCAAGAAGGCCGATAGTCATCAGTACCACGTGATGTGGCGTGTGCAGTTCGAGCCTGGTGAGGTGAAGGCTGTATCTCGTAAGGATGGTAAGGTGGTGAAGGAGCAAGTCATCAAGACGGCTGGCGCCCCAGACCATATTCGTCTGACGACAGACTACAAAGGCAAGAACACGACGTTTGTCGCTGTGGAGGTTGTGGATAAGGATGGTAACCTCTGTCCCTTGGCAGAAGACCAGATATTCTTCTCTGTCTCTGGTAATGCCAGGATCATTGGTACGGACAACGGCTGTCAGACCTCCATGGAGAGTTTTGTGGCTCCCCAGCGCAAGGCCTTCTTTGGCAAATGCATGGTGGTGGTGAAAGGCAAGGGACAAGTGAAGGCCCAGGCCGTGAATCTGAGAGATGCAGTAATCACATTATAAATAAGCAGAATCATCATGAGAAGACTTAACTATTGGATGCTGGTGCCCCTCCTTCTTGGTGGTTTCACAGCGACAATCATGACTTCCTGTAAGGAAGATGATCAGCCAGAGCCTAAGGAGGCTACGGAATTGTGTCTCACTGTGAACGGTGAACACTACGATATCTCACTGCCCGCCACTGAGGCCGTGAATCTCAAGACGCTCTGCACGGAGTTTGATGCCGATATCCAGATCGGCAATGCTGAGGAGTTCCAAAGCATCACTGTCAATGGTCAGACTTTGAATGATGGCAAGTGCGCACTTTCCATTACAGAGATTGCCCAGGATAAACAGATAGAGATTGCATACACCAGTGCTGGCGTATCTGGTGCTGTAAATCTGAACACGCTCCATGCTGACATCCCGGATATAGAGGCCAGAGGCCGTGCACTGATACCAGGCGACTTCTATCTCTCCTTTATCTATCAGCGGCTCATCATGAAGTATGACAATGAGGGACGCATCCTCTACTACCGTTATGATCCCACTCCTCTGGCTGGTACGTTTAGTGAGACTGGCTATTGGGACTTCAAGAAACATGTCTTCGACGGCAAGACCTATTATAGTTATCATGCCCCTGATCCTGCTTTCGCCGACCGTGCCTTCACAGGCTACGACCCAGGCATGCGCGTGTTGCTCGACGACCATTACTGTCCTGTGGATACCATCCATGCCAAGGCCAGTCGTGACGGATTCCTGAAGGATGGGGATCCGCTTGATGGGCACGACTTCTATTTCTTCTCGCCCACTCACTATATCGCCTCCGCCTCCTATATCGAGCGCGAGGTTGGTGGTCAGCCGTTGGCCGTGGGCTATCTGCAGGAGGTGAAAGACGGTGTGGTGGTGTTCGACTGGTGGAGTTCAGACCATCCGGAGATGGCCTCTTGGTGCAGTCCTATCTTCGATTATAGTTACGACTACGTGCACTTCAACTCTGTCCAGGTGCTGCCAGATGGTAACTGGTTCTGCTCGTTCCGCATCCTCAACTCACTGTTGAAGATCGATCGTGTGAATGGCACAGGCGATATTATCTGGCGCATCGCTGGTGATGAGTTACCTGAAGCCCAGAGCTTCTACGGCCAGCATTATGCCACCCTCCACGAGGATAACACGCTGACCGTTTTTGACAACGGTAACGGCCATGATCCACAGTGCACCCGTGTATTGCGCCTGAATGTCAATCCTGATACGGGCGAGGTCACTGGTGGTGGCGATATGCTCAACCCTGGTGGTGACTATTTCACTCAGGCCTGTGGTGCCGTACAACTCTTTGGCGACCGCTTTGTCGTGGGCTGGGGCTGGGGTATGGAGTTTGCCAACAACGACCGTCTGGTTACGGAGCATAATGCTGAAGGCCGCGAGATCTTCGGTCTCTACCGCCATCGCCTCCGTTATCGTGTCAACTCCATCAACTCTTCCTACCGCTGCGTTAAATATCAGTAGGAAGAATCAGTCCATCGGATAGTGTACGCCCCACTCCTCTCGGAGTGAGTCCATCAGTTGCATGATGTAGAGCGTCTCCTCATGGGGCATCTCACGAGGCTCTGATAGTTCGTCGATGAGTGCCTTGCGACAGGCAAGGAACTGATACTCGTAGCCCGTGATCTGCTGGGGCACGTGAATCGTCTCGATGTAGGTACGGTCTGGACCGTTCACCGTGATCTTCTGCGGATTGTTGATGTTGTCGATGATCAGGTTACCCTCCGTACCAGCGATGACACCGATGTTGTCGCCCACGCACTGGGCACTCGACTGCAGGTTACAGAGCATGCCGTCGCTGAGCACCAGACTGATGGCGTTCGTCAGGTCCATGCCCGTCTTCGACTTTACGCATTGACTCTCCATACTCACGATGTCAGCAGGGAAGAACATCCGCGCGAAGTTCAGGGCATAGACACCGAGGTCGAGTAGGGCACCACCACAGAGGTCTGGGCGCATGATACGGGGCTTATCTCCCATCGAGTAGCCTAAGGTGGCTGTCAACAGACGGGGCTCGCCAATACGTCCACTACTGATCAGGTCGCGCATCATCTTGACGACGGGCTGGTAGCGTGTCCAGATGGCTTCTGCCAGAAAGACTTTCTTCTCATGGGCTAAGTCGATGATCTCTTTCGCCTGACGGTAGTTCGCCATGAAGGCTTTTTCTACCAGACAGGGTTTGCCAGCCAACAGAGCCTCCTTCGTCACATCGAAATGGTGAGAGTGGGGAGTCCCTATATAGACCAGATCCACATTGGGATCGGCTATCAGGTCTGCATAACTGCCATAGGCTTTCTGGATGTTCCACTTGGCGGCAAAAGCCTCTGCCGTTTCTTTTTTTCTTGATCCCACAGCATAGGCCTCGCACTCCGTCAGTCCGTTCAGGGTGATGGCCGCCTTCTCTGCGATCCACCCAGTGCCGATAATACCGACACGTAATATCTGTCCTTTCATAGCCTTATCCGTTTAATGATTTCTTGGCTTGCTCCTGAGCGGCGATGACACGGTCACACCAGGCATCGAACTCAGGATCTTCCGTCTGTAGTTCAGGGTGCTCCTTCAGGTAGGCGACGCAACGACGGACACCCTCGTCGAAACGGACGGTGGCCTGAAAACCTGGCACGGCACGCTTCAGTTTCGTGCAGTCGAAAACGACGGTGACAGCCTTATCGCCTAAGAGATTGCCCGTGAAGTCCCACTCCTTTGGTGAGGTGGCAGCCAGGAACTCAGAAGAAACATAATAGGGATGGAACTCTACGCCTAAGGCATTGGCGACACACTGATAGACCTGGTTCCATGTCAACTGCTCGTCGCTCATGATCTGGAAAGCCTCGCCAATGGCCTTCGGATTGCCTAACAGACCAATGAATCCACGGGCGAAATCCTCGTTCCACGTCAGTGTCCAGAGCGAACTGCCGTCGCCATGCACCAACACGGGTTTGCCCTCCATCATACGCTTCAGCACCTGCCAACTGCCCTTCGGGCCATGCACACTCACGGGTACGCCCCGCTCGCAATAGGTATGACTGGGACGGATGATGGTGACAGGGAAGCCGTTGTCACGATACTCGTGCATCAACATTTCCTCACAGGCGATCTTGTTGCGCGAGTACTCCCAGTAGGGGTTGGCGAGGGCCGTCCCCTCCGTGATGAAGTGGCTGGCGGCGGGTTTGTTATAGGCTGAGGCCGAACTGATATAGACATACTGGCGGGTGCGCCCCTTGAAAAGACGGATATCTCGCTCCACCTGCGAGGGCAGGAAACCGATGAACTCGCAGACGGCATCAAACTGCTCGTTGTCTATCTGTCGTAGTACCTCTGTTTCGTCGTCGATGTCGCAGATGACTTGTTTGACACTGGCTGGCACCTCGTTTTTACGTGTGCCACGATTCAGCAACCACAGGTCGTGGCCACTGGCTGCTAACTGTCTGGTGATGGCACTGCTGATGGTGCCTGTTCCTCCGATTATTAGTATCTTCATACGTTTTATTGTTTATTTGTTTTATATATTGTTTACCATCGTCTGTTCCAGCGGTTGCGGTTGTTGTCACGGTTGCCCCATTTTTTGTCGTAGCGCCCCTCTGTGTCGATTTTGCCGCCGAACATGTTCAGGCGGTAGCGCACATGGAGCATCGCGTATGAGTTGACGCTGTTGTATTGGGTGTCGGTGCGGCTTGTAGCGTTGACCCACCTTTCGTAGTTGCTCTGTTGTTTTAACAGGTCGTAGAAGTTAAGGGCGACGATGAGCGACTTGTTCTTTAGGAAACTCTTCGACACTTGGCCGTTCCAGATCAACTCGTTGGTGTTCATCGACTGGTCATTATAACCTCTGCGACTGCGTTCGTGGAGATTCATGCTTACTTCGATGTCTAGTGGGAAGCGCACAAGGAACTGTCCTCCGTAATTCAGTTGCCAGGTGTCAAGGTTGGCCGTGGGCTGTAACTCGTTGCGTGAGTGCTGGTAGTTGACCTGCCCGTCGAGGGTGATCTCCAGCCAGTCGTTACGATAGCTCGCCGTCAGTCGCTCGTTCAGGTTAACGGTGCGTGTGGTGTTCTTTTCTGCATCAGCCTGTTCCTGAGCCACGTAGCTGACGAAGTTGTTGTAACGCATACGGGTGTCTGTGCCTACGTTCCAATGGGCTGTCGAGTCGATGGCAGTATTGAAGGTGAATCCGCCGTTTACGTTCCAGTTGCCATTGATATTTTCCGGCTGTGAGATACTTCCACCAGTCTCGGGGTTGTAACGCACGAGATTGGAGATGGAATTGCGGATATGGCGGTAGTTGGCATAAAGCACAATACTGCGCTTGTAGCGTACGATGTAATTGTTATAGTAGGCATTGAGTGAGTTGGTGAACTGGGGCTTTAGTCCAGGATTTCCTTTCGTGATATAGAGCGGGTTGGAGTCGTCGGTGATGTCAAGCAACTGGGTCATCTCGGGTTGACGGGTGTCACCCCGATAGTGCACCCAGAGGTTGCTCTGCTCACTGAACTTATAGTGGAAATCGAGGGTGGGGGTTAGGTTTGTGACATTACGGATGGTATCGACATAGATACCCCTGTAGTCCTGGATGAAGTTGGAGTGCTGGGGTTGCACGAGAAATCCGATGTTATAGTCGTACTTCTCCACTTTATGACGTAAGGTAAGCCGCAGGTTGTGGGTATAGTTCTTATATTCTGAGAATCGGCTCAGGTTCTTGTCAAGATAGTTGTCCATCTGACCATAGACTGATGAGAGCCACGGATCCCAGTCGCGGTATTCGGGTTCGATGCCGGCGAAAATGTTCTGCGGTTCGTTGCTAAAGTCATAGGTCTGGCGATCGCTCTTATTCTGGCTGTAGCGCAGTTCGTAGTTGAATTGCAGGTGAGCACCTTTCCAGAGTGGTTCACTGTAAGTAGTGCTGAACACGTAGCCACTATTGTCACCAGGTGTCGTGCTATAGCGGGCAGTGTAGTAGGTGGAATCCTGTCCAGACTGGTCCTTCACGAGAAAGAGATGAACCTCGTTGTTAGACACGTTCTCGTTCTGGCTGTTTCCTCCATTTGCCTCCAGACGGACGACGATGTTTCTCCCCCGTGGATTCAGACGACGGTACAACTGGAGCATGCCCCAAACATTTTTGTTCTCTGTATAGGTGAGATTAGCGTTCTGGTTGCAGTTGACCAGATAAGGGGATAGCGGTCCTCCGGGTTCGAGGGATGCCAACGGGTCATCGACGTAGAGGTATGGGTCGCTGTTGAAGGTTGCCGAGATCGAGGTGGTGGTGCCATCGTCAGTACCGTAAGTACCATTGGCACGCAACAGAATATTTGTCAGAGAGTCTGGCTTCCATTCCAAACGCAGATTGCTCCGCCAGTTGTTGCTACGGGTGAAATTCGAAGTCGCACTGTTGGAAAAGGTGCGTGACGTCTCACTATAGAAGTTCTCACTGGCAACCTGTGTCTGGTTGTCACCGTCACGGTGGTTCCAGCGTATGCTGAAGTCGAGTTTCAATTTATTGCCGTCGTCATAGTTCAGGTTGGTTCCCAACATCTTACGGGCATTGAGTCCCCTGCGGTTCCACCAGCCAGCATTCTCCTCCTTGTTGTTGAAGTTGCCCAATAGCACAATGCGTGTTTTGTCGGTGAAACTACTTCCCATCCCACGCGAGGCATAGCGGTGCTGCGTACCGCCGGCAATGTCGAGGTTAGTCATGTAGCCGTGGTTCATGCCTTTCTTGATGGAGAAGTCGAGCACGGTCTCCTTCTCTCCATCTTCTATGCCTGTGATACGGGCCTGATCGCTTTGCTGGTCGTAGAATTTCATGTTCTGGATGATGTTGACGGGAATATTCTTCAGTGCCGTCTCCACGTCGCCCAACATAAACTCTTTACCGTCGAGCAGGATCTTCTTCACCTCTTTACCGTTGATGGTGATGTTACCATCCTCATCGACCTCAGCACCAGGAATACGTTTGATGAGTTCCTCTATGGGCGAACCCTCAGGGGTGCGAAATGCCTCGGGATTATAGACGATTGTGTCTTTCCTGACAATCACTTGGGCAGCCCTACCCGTGATAACCGTATCTTTCAGCATGACACTTTCCGTTGACATGAGTAAAGCCCCAATGTCCTGGTTCTCATTGCGACGCAGAGTCACTTCGCGCTCGATAGTCTGATATCCGAGGGAAGAAATCTTCAATTTATACGTGCCGCTTGATGGGGCCTCGATGGAGAAATTACCTTTTACATTGCTTATAGTTCCGCCAACGAAAGTACTGTCCGATGTTGTGAAAAGTTGGATAGTTGCCTGTACCATCGGTTCTTTCAGGTCTTCGTCTATCAGTTGTCCACTGATGGTTAGGCGCTGATCATTGTCTGTCCCTGATATAGGCTCATCTCCCTGGGGCATTTGTGCAAATGCCCCAAGGGTGAGTAACCAGAGAATTGTTATCATTAAGTAGTACCGCATAGTTTTGTTCGTGTTGGATGATAATTGTCATCCTCTTGCCATTTTATAGATTGTTTCCATGTCTTCGGCCTTGAGCACTTTCAGACAGCCGCAGGTAGCGGTATAGTCGCGGCTGCACTTGCGCGTCATTTCCTTGATTTCCTCGTCACTGATCTCCTTGCCTATCAGTTCCTTGATATTGATGGGCATGCCGATGGCGTGGTAGAAACGTTCCATGGCCTCAATGCCCTTGAGAGCGGTACCTTCAGGGTCTGTGAAGTCGTTGGGTACGTCCATCACGTTGACGGCGAAGCGTACGAAACGGCTTAGGTTTTCGTGCATCACGTAACGGGCCCAACTTGGCCAGATGGCAGCAAGCCCAGCACCATGTGTTACGTCGAACATACCACTGAGTTCATGCTCTAACTGATGGGTGGCCCAATCATCGTGGACACCGCAACCCGTCAGTCCGTTGTGAGCCACACTGCCGCCCCACATAATCTGGGCGCGCTGACGGTAGTCTTCAGGATTCTTCAGCACGTCGAATACAGCCGTCTTCATCCGTCGTAGTACGGCTTCTGCCAGATCTGTGGTCAGGTCCATATCATCGTCCTTGGTGAAGTATCGCTCCATTGTGTGCATCATCATATCCGTCACACCTGCAGCTGTCTGATAAGGGGGGAGGGTGAAGGTGCGACGCGGGTTCATGATGGCAAACTTCGGGCGCGACATATCGTTGGAGTAACCTAATTTCATGTCGCCGTCCTCGTTGGTGATGACGCTCGCCTCGCTCATCTCACTGCCAGCGGCGGGGATGGTCAATACTGAGGCTATGGGCAACATCCTCGTAGGTTCGGCCTTGCCTAAGTAGATATCCCACACGTCACCCTCGAAACAGACACCGTAGGCGATACACTTCGATGAGTCGATGACGCTGCCGCCACCCACGGCGAGGATGAAATCAATACCCTCCTGACGGCACAGGTCAATGCCTTTCTGCGCCAGTGACAGACGAGGATTGGGAACCACACCACCGAGGGTGATATACTCGATGCCGCCCTCCTTGAGCAGTCCGCAGATCTTATCGAGCAGTCCGGAACGCTTGGCACTCTGTCCACCATAGTGTACCAGCACTTTTGTGCCACCATATTTCTTCACAAGAGCAGCCACCTGCTCCTCACTCTGTTCTCCAAACACCACTTCCGTTGGTGCGTAGTAATTGAAATTCTTCATAATCGTATTCTTAAATATAGTTTAGTATCCAAGTCCTATATAACTATGTGCAGGCAACTTGAGGTCGAACACTGTCGAACCGTCAGCATAGCCCATGAATCGACTGCGGTAGGGCATTCCAGAGGTTTTCGCCAGTTCGGCGGGCTTCAGTTGTTCACCAGTGATGAGGTTGCGCAGGGTGTTCACCTTATTATTTATTACTACGCGCACACTGACGGCCTCGTCATTAAAGTTCTCCACCACGAGCGTCTTGTTGTCGTAGGGGAACAATGCCACCTTCGATGGACCCTCGATATAGGCACTCACATCCTTGCTCATGGCACGGCGGATCACATTCAGGGCACCTGCAGGATAATCGTAGAGATTGCCGAAGTCATCAGGGATGGTGAGCACAAAGAGCATACCTTTGGAATAGGTGTCGCGCAGGAGAATGGGATAACCAGAGACCCCACCAGTGAGCGGACGACCAGCACTGACCACCTCCCAGGCATCGTTAGTGAAGTATTTTACTTGTGGGATGATGAACTCGCGTTCGGACTTGCCAAACCATCCGAAGTCGTTCACGATGGCCTTGAGGTCTCCACAGTAGAGTTCGCAGACATCGGAAATCTGGTCTTTAATGGTCTTGAGCAGACCAGTGGTGATGATGACATCACCGCCTTTCTTCAGTTGTGCTTTGATCTTCTCTACGATCTGTGGATCCTTGGCAGCCTGCTGTGTGAGTAGAATCTGCTGACGCCCCTCCTGCCATTGCGGATACATATCCATCGGCAGACCAATCATACCGAGATAGTTTTGCAGGAAGTCCTCACCCGAAGAGTGATAAGGCTTATAAGATACCAGTCCCACGGGATTACCGAGTTTCCCAATCAACTTGTCTGTCTGATGCAGGGTCTCGTTGGCGAAGCGTGCCATCGTTGTTGGGGTAATGGTCTTGCCGTTTTTGGTAAATGGTGCCACCATCTCATCGTAGCGGAAACTGTTCCCTCCGACCTCCTGCCAAGGGGCGCGCATGTTGGAACTGATCTTTACCTCGGCCAACTGCATGTAGTTCCAAAGAATGATCTCAGGCGTCTTCGACAGCATAGTGAGGTGCAACTGTTCTGCATAACGGTCCATGCTCATGTGGATACCACCGGCATCGATCCATCCGCCACCGTTTTTGCCTGGGGCGATGTTGTCGAAAAACCTGACCACGTTATAGCTTAGGTAGTTCTGCAGGTGCTGTGACGAGGCAGGGTCTCGTGTCTCCGTCCCCGTCCAGATGCCGTCGAAGTAGGTGGGTTCCTCTTCGAGGTTAAAACCGAGACCGTGGAAGTGGTCGTACCAGTTAGGATACTTCACGATAACCTTTACCTTAGGATTGACGGCTTTGGCAGGATTTACCACCAGTTCGCGTCCGGCATCAGCCATCAGTCTCAGACGGTATTCCGTCCAACTCTTGTTACCCTTGGCGGCAATCTCGTCATCGTTCTTCAGGTCGATGAAAAAGAAATCGTCAAGGATAAAGTCATCGAACAACTTTGCGGTATATTCAGAGATATGTTTTACCTGCTGCCGCTCTTCCTCACGGGCGTAACTGTAGGTCTCGAAGTCAGTGGGTTCAGAACGGGTGAACGTAATACCGCCTCCCACCTCCAGTCCTTTCGACAGGAAGAACTTCTTCACCTTCAACATGGTCTTCTCTGGTACGGTAAACGCATCGCGGTGAGTCTCCAGATAGATCTTGTCGAGATCCACCTGTGTGCTTACTATCTCCCAAGTGGATTTCAGGAATAGGTCATCTTCCATCCGTGCTACGTCTTGTGCGCGGATATAGGTTGATACTTTGAAGTTCTGATATTGACTTGCCATCACTGGTGTGACAGGCATAGTTGTGATTACAGCCAGCAGGACTTTCCTGACGATTCTCCTTATCATCTTATAGATTTTTGTTGTTATAGTACTGGTAATATCTTATCCCAAACAAGGTTCAGTTCAGCCTGCAGATCCCCAACATTGGAGGTGATGGCAATTACAGCATTCTTATCGGGCACCACGATGATATACTGTCCCCTGGCTCCGTCAGCCCTGAAACAACCGGGACGGCAACGCCACATCTGATAACCATAACCCTGCATCCAGTCACTGGTCTCGACCGTCATACCGCGCTCGGCTGCCTGTTCGATACGGGTGCCAGGATTGATACTCTCTACCTGTTTTTTCGACATCTCACTCACCCAGTCGGCGGGAATGATTTGCTTCCCGTTCCATTCGCCTTTCTGTAACAACAGTTGTCCCATCTTGGCAAGGTCTTCTGTCTTCAGGTAGAGCCCCCATCCACCAGTGTTAATACCTTGTGGACTTTCTTCCCAACGAGGCTTGTCGATATGTAAAGGCTCAAACAGTCGGGTGTTCAGGTAATCAACGACTTTCTCGCCTGTTACCTGCTGGACGATTGCCGATAGCACATAAGTACCCAGACTATTATATAGGTAGAACGTACCTGGTTTGTGTTTGACGGGGTGGGCAAGGAAAACGCTTACCCAATCCTGATCGGTGTCACGCCATGAGGGCTCTTCGTCGTGACCGCACGACATGGTAAGCAAGTCGCGCACAGTCATCGCCTTCAGATTATCGCTTACATCGGTAGGGAGTTTATCTGGGAAGTAGTCGATAATCTTGTCCGTCAGGGCCATCTTACCGTCCGCGATAGCAAGACCAACGGCTGTGGCCGTAAATGTCTTACTGACGGAGTGGAGCACATGGGGGATGGAATCAACACCTTCACTCTGCCAACGACTGAAAATCACGCTACCGTCCTTGACGATCATGACACTGTGAATATCAAGTGAATCGGTAGCTGCCTGCTGGAAGAAACTGTCCATCGCCTTAGCTACATTATCAGGGGTTTCTGCGCGAGGCAGGTCGATTACTTCAGTCACTTGTTTCTGACTGTTCTTACAGGCTACCAGTGTCAGTACGGCAATGGCTGCACACAATAAAGATCTTTTGTTCATCATTATAGAGTTTTTAAGTTATACGGTTTCAACTATTTACCATGGAAAAGATTCTGGGTTGTTGAGCGCATTTGAACGCAGGTTCTGGTTCAGGGCACTGATGGCTTGCATATCCTCATCGCTCAGCGAGAATGTCATAATATCCATATTCTCGGCGAAGTGATTAGGTTTGGCTCTGGGGATGGTGATCAGGCCACGCTGCACGATCCATCGGAGCACAATCTGTGAGGCTGACTTCTCGTATCTCATGGCCAGCAACTGCAGTAGTGGATGGCCCACCACATTAATATCGCCTTGTCCGAACGGTCCCCATGCCTCCACTTGGATACCCAACTGACGGTTGTAGGCAATATTCTCTTCTTGCGTCATGAATGGGTGTACTTCTATCTGGTTGATGACAGGGCGAATCTCGGCATACGAGAGCAGAGCGTCCAGATGATGGCGGTTGAAGTTGCTTACCCCAATGGATTTAATCAGACCTCGTCTCACGTAATCCTCCATCACCTGCCAGGTGGCTTTCACACAGTCCTTTACGGGCCAGTGGATCAGCAGCAAGTCGATATGGTCTGTCTTTAATTTTACGAGGCTTTCGTCGATGGATTGTCTGACGGCCGACTGTCCCTCACGCATGATATTTGTAGCCACTTTTGTGGTGATGAAAATGTCCTGTCGGGGTAACTGACTGTCTATGATGCCCTGTCCGACTTCACTCTCATTCTCATACATTTGCGCCGTATCGATATGGCGGAAGCCGGCTTCCAGGGCCATACGTACGTTCTGGCGTGCCGTCTCTCCGCGTAGAGTCCATGTGCCGACACCGATTTGCGGGATTTCTAAATTGTTGTTTAGTTTAATCATTGTAAATGATGCTTATGTTGGGTTACATGATAAGTGGGTACAAATATAACAAAATAACTTCATATATCCATCATTTTATGTTATGATTTAAATGATTTTAGGTATTTGCAATACAACAATCTAATAGGCAACGCGTTGCGTACAGTTTTTCAGCAGTTTCATCTTCTTTGTTTACAGATTATCCATACCTTTGCGCACTACAACACAAAAATACATTATATATTTAATGTAGAGCTGATTTATGTAATACCTACATAATCATTAATTAGTTAGGTAATACCACTGGCTTGTGAAAGTCGGTGGTGTTTTTTATCAACAAGCAACGCGTTGCGTAATACTTTTGCGTTTGTTGCGTTATAAACTAAAGGGGAATTAGGTAATTTTGTGCTGATTTCCCCTATCCGCAGACTCTGTTGGACAACAATACTGCCCTCCACCAGAATAAAGGTTGGGAATAAACTATACAAGAAAGTAGTTTAGTAATTAGACACATTGTTTTAGTAAAGGAAGGTGCTGTATCGAGAGATACGGCACTTTTTTTTATTAAATGTGACTGTTTGGTATATCGATTGTTAACAGAAAACGGGATCCTTCTTGATAAGAGGTGTCGATCACGAGGTCACCTCCTAACATCGTGGCTGTCCGTTGGCAGAGCGATAGGCCGAGACCTATTCCCTCCGTGAAGTTATTGACTTTCGTGAACTGTGTGAAGATGCGCTCGCGGTCGCCCTCGGCAATGCCGATGCCTGTGTCGCTCACGGCAAAGGTGACTGTCTGGGTGTCTGTCTGACTACACGCCAGTGTGATACTGCCCTGTTGGGTGAACTTATTGGCATTATTGAGCAACTCACCGAGGATGAATAAGAGTGCCTCGCGATCAGAATGAATCATGAAATCGTCAGGTAAATCTGTCTTCACAGAGATGTTAACGGTATCAGGATTCATGGGTATGATGGAGGAGATGGCCTCCTGACAAAGTGCATTGCAACTGAAGGTGGTATGCTCCCCGTTAAGCCGTTCGCTGTCAGTAGTAGAGGAAACGATGAGCATACGGGTGATATGGTTGAGCGACTTGGCACTGGATCGCATACGAGTGATGATGTCGCTGAGTTCATTGTCGGGGATGCCGTGGTAGTCGGCAGAAAGCACTTGCGTAAAACCGTTGATGATGTTGAGCGGTGTGCGTATCTGATGTGATATGTCTTGTACGAAGGCAGTCTTCTGCTGGTCTGCCTCCTGTACCAATTGGCTGGCCCTGACGAGTTCCTGGTTACGTTTCTCCATCTCATCATTGATTCTCCTGATCTCGCTGATGTGCTTGTGAAGTGACTGTTGCATACGGATAAAACTATTCTGCAATCGTCCTACAGAATCTTGGCGTTGACTGGGGAATAGTGGTTCCTCGAAATGTCCTTCAGTGATGTGCTGTGTCTGAAGGGCGAGTTTGTTCAGGGGAATGATCGAACGTCTGATAGACTGATAGCATAGTATCAGGAGTATGATAAGTGAGATACTGATAATGGTTCCGACGGAGAAAAGCAGTTGGTAGTAGTTGTGGAAGATGTCGCTGGCAGGACAGACAATGGCGATGCTCCATCCCGTCCGCTTCAGTGGGCGATAGAATACGTAGGCGTCCTGCCCATCGACAATCATCTGCTGCATACCGCTTTGACCAGCCAACATGGATTGCCCCAGGCGGATTACATCCTGCTGGGCTTGAGGGTCAGGGTCGGAGAAAATCGTCTCTCTGACGAGCTTGGCCGTGTCGGGGTGCACGATATACCGTCCGTCGTGGCTGAGCATGATGGCAGAGGAGTTGGGATAGGCGTCGATCTTGGTGACGGCCTCAGAGATTCCCTTCAGCAGCATGTCTGTACAGAGGACGCCGATGATGCGCCTTCTGCTATCGAACAGGGGTTTGCAGTAGGAATAGTTGTATTCCGATGAGGTAAGCACCCCGTCGCCCTCGTCGATATAGGGTTCTGGCCAATAGCCCTTCTGCTGTTCGCGGGGCGTCTTATACCATACCCTTTCGAAATACTCGTAGTTGTTTTCGTTGATCGTGACGATGGAGTTGCCCTTTCTTAAAGAATAGGCAGAGAACAGACGGCCCCGCTCTGGGAAGAAGTCTGGTTCCATGGCGATGGTGAAGCCCAGCACGTCTGGGTTCTGCTCCAGCATCCGCCGTGAATAGGCCAACAGGGAGTCGGGGTTCAGGTGCTCCAGGATGAGGGGCTCCATGCTGGTGGTGGCAGCCTCCACCTCATCCATGATCGCGTTGATATGGAGTTCTGTCGTGTCGAGCACCAGTGTGGCGTGGTTGATGGCCTGCTGCTTGGCATACCGTCTCGTCTGGTAGAACACATAACTGAGGAATATGCTGAAGACCACACCTACAATGAGCAGGATCAGAAGCCCCAATTGCAGGGTAAGACGCTGTTGTATATAGGTGCTAAGCGACTTCATTTGGCATCGAGCATTTTTTGGAGTAGCAGGGTGACGGTCTCGGTGTCGTTCAGTATCTGGATCTGAAGTTTCACCATGTCGGCCCTGGAGAGATTCTTGTAATCGTTGCAGACGGTTTCCGTCAGTGTGGTGATGGAGCCTACGCTACGGGTCATCTGTTCTGTCATATTACTGAGAAACCGTTCTTTCACACGGTCTGCCTCCTTGGCCTGTTCGTAGGCAGCCTGTAGTTTCTCGTTCTGCTGACTGAGTGCCTCCCGCTTCTGTTGCATATCAGAGATATAGTCTGACAACGAGTGCTGCATCACCACGAAGTTGTTCTGCAACTGACCGATCTCGTCTTTATGTCCGCTGTCGGGCACGCGCTCGTCATGATGTCCTTCGGCCATGCGTTGGGCAGAGTCGGCGAGCAGTCCCAGAGGGCGCAGGTAGTAGGCGACGATATGCCAGCAGACGACCAACAGTATCAGCAGACTGATGACCGCAAGGACGATAGGGAAGCAGGGTAGGTCGTAGTATTGCATGCTAAGGAAAACAACCACGAAGGTCGCTAAGGAGCATCCTCCCACCCAAAGGACGATCTGGGCGGAAAGAGAGTCAAAGCGGGTTAGTCGATAGTTTTTTTCCTTCATATTTGGCGCAAAAATACAAAAATATTTCAAATAATCAATGCTTTATGGGAAAAAATTGTATCTTTGCAGAAGGAAACTAAGGATTTTATTGCTTTTTAGGAGAATTGCGGTAAAATAGTTGCAAATCAGAGGTTTTGGAGAGAGGCAGGAAGGCGTAGAGTGCAGATGACTACATCTGAAATACGGGATGAAGGAGAGTTTTACGTCTCTAATTCGTAACCAAATCCTGGGATTGAGCAAATCACGGCAAATAGGTTACTTTCAGACATGAAAACGGCTGTTATTCAAGGAGTTCGCTCAAACGAAGCCACCTTGGTACGAGTTGCCGAAATTTGAATGGATTTGCTGGTACTTTGAGTGAAGGACATTGACTAATTTTGCAAACTGAAAGTTAAACGTAAAATTAGTGTAAAAATGAAGAGTACCTACAGAGTGATTTTCTACCTGAAGAAGGAGAAGTTGAAGAAGGATGGAACCTATCCAGTGATGGGTCGTATCACAGTTGACGGAACACAGTGCCAGTTCAGTTGCAAGGTTAACTGTAATCCTGACATTTGGGAAACCAAGGGCGGGCATGCCATAGGAAAAAGCGTCATGGCCCGTAATGTCAATATGGAATTGGATAAGATCAAAGCCCGTATCGACAAGTATTATAAGGAGATTGTTGACCGCGACAACTTTGTGACGGCAGAGAAGGTGAAGAATGCCTTCCTCGGTCTGGAGTTCCGCCAACAGACATTGATGACAACATACAAACAGTGGATTGCCAACTATGAGAAGCAGGTGGAGGGTGGCTTGAAAGCCCCTAAGACCTTGGAGAAATACAACTCCGTGTACAAGCATGTGGATGCCTTTCTCCGATTCCAGTACCATGTATCGGACATAGCATTAAAAGAGATAGAGCCATCGTTTATCAGTGATTTCGAGATTTACCTGAAGACCGAAAAGCATCTGGCTCACAATACGGTCAACATCTACGTGAAGCCAATTATGATGCTGATGCACCGTGCGCACGAGAACGGTTGGGTGGCTCGCTATCCGTTTGGCGAATACAAGATTGGCAAGGCCGAGGTGGACAAGGGTTTTCTGACCAAGAACGAGTTGCAGGCCATGATGAACCTGCCCATCCACAACCCACATCGTTGTTTTGTACGTGACCTTTTCGTTTTCTGCTGCTTCACGGGCATCTCGTACATCGATTTAAAGAATCTGAAGAAAGAGAATATCGTGAAGAACCCAGTGGATGGCAGTCTGTGGATTCATACCCGCCGTCAGAAGACTGGCGTGGTAGAGAACGTGAAGCTGATGCCGATTCCTCTGGAGATTCTGAAGAAGTACGACGGGCTTTGCGATGATGGCCATGTATTCAACGTGCCCAGCTTTACCGCCATCTGTTCAAGGCTGAATACGGTAGCCAAAATGTGCGGTATTCAGAAACATTTGACTTGGCACATGAGTCGCCACACGATGGCAACCGTTGTTTGTCTGGCCAACGGAATGCCATTGGAAGTAGTGTCGTCAGTACTCGGTCATAAGAGCATCGAGAGCACTCAGATTTATGCCCGTATCACACAGGAGAAGTTAGGTTGTGAGATTGACACACTGGCCTCGAAACTGGCAAAGATCGAGCAGTTCGTGCCGAATCTCGGTGGTGTAATATAATAATAAGGTGGAGGACAAGACTATGATGAAGAGAGACCTCATCGTGTTTGAGCACGAAAGATTTGAACTGACGGGCTATGATGTCTGGATGACAGCGGGCGAGTTAGCCAACCTGTTCGGAGTGACCATCATGAAGGTGCGTGGTATCATCAACAGGATGCGGAAACACTTGGCGGTCAATATGGACTTGTTGAGCAAGTATGAGCTATTGGAGAATGGCTACAAAGATGAACTTTTCAACTTGGAGTGCATCATCGCCATCTCCAACTACATCCACACTGGATTGTCAGTTGAGTTCCGCCATTGGATTTGCGACAGAGTGACCAGACGTAAAGAGCGGGCCATGATAGTCTATTTCTGAGAAGTTTGAAGCCCCGGGCGATTCGCATCGTTCGGGGCTTCGGCTGTTATTATCGTATGAACAGAGCTTATCTTCCTCTCATGATTCGTGCATCCTGGTCAATGCGTTCGTTCAGCATCTGGCGCATCTCCGTCAGGAAATAAGCGCGTCCTCCGTTCTGCACTGAACGGCTCTTGATGTTAGTATATGTACGCGAGTAAGGGATGGGATCCAGACCGAACAGCCCGAACACCTGATTGCCGAGATTGCCTATGGTCACGTCGCCATCGTTCACACATCCCATCTCCACCAGCCCATAGACCAGTTCAACCAGATTGGCAACGCCACCCGTCCATTTCAGTGTCGGCTCGTTCCTTTTCGTGGCTTTGAGTTCAGGCATGGGCATCTGTTCCACCATCTTCTGCATGTCGGCAATGAACGATATGGCCTTCTCTATACAGCGACCGCCCTCTGAACCGTCGTTTGGCAATGCTTTCAGCTCAATCTCCGTGAAAGCCAGCGTGGCGAAGGTCACAGGCTTGCCGTCGGCACTACTGCATACCTCAACGACCTTGCCTATGAAATCGCCATAGCTTGCAGTCATCTCGTCAACGTTCCCGTTTTGTGCGGCACGGAAGAAGGCCGTTTCAGTCAGAATATCATATTTCATTTCTTTTGATTCTTTTTAAATTCAACACTAAGTTTTAGTGTGCGCACACTCCAATAGTGCCAAAAAGCGTTCCAGCCGTGCCAACTTTTTTAGGCCATATTTGCAACCGTTTGATTATCAGCAAGAAAAAACTTTGAAAAATTTCAGCCTTTGAAAATAAGCCTTCTAATCAGTCCGAAAACTCGGACTGTTTTCCGAATTTTCGGACTGGAAGAGGCTTCTTAAATGCGGAAAAAGCGATTATCCGTCACTCGTCTGCTCAAAAATTACTACCTTTGCACCCCGAAAAAAGAAAAGATTGTCGGATAACGCATCCACAACCGTTAAAAATGAAAGTAAAATGAAGTTAAAGACAAAGCTGTTCATTATCATCGGCGCAGTCATCGCGTCGCTCTTCATACTTATATTCTGCTTCGGATATTACAGATGGCAGAAGATAGAATCAGTAGCATTGAAGTCTGGCCGGAGCTTCTATAAACTTGAAGCCATCCAAGCGGCCATGCAGGGAACTCTCGCCCTCACAACGATGGGCGAGGAAATCAGCAATTGGGACGCAGACAAACTGCAGCAGTATCATAACATCCGCTTACAGACCGACTCCGTACTGACATCCCTGAAACCGTTCTGTTCCCCTTTGGCCATAGACTCCATCTGTATTGCCCTGAAGCAGAAAGAACACTTCCTTTCCGTCATTTCAGAGGCAGTAACGAAGATGAACGAAAGCGGTGGCAATCTCGCGACGGACAAGGAACTGACTTTGCATGATACGCATACAAAAGTGGAGGCTGTGGAAGGAAACATCTTCCATAAGCGTAGGGAAAACGTGAAATCCTATACCACGAAGAGAACAGTTCACGTTTCTGCTATCGATGAGACTGTGTTTAGTGAGTACATGCAACACGCACAGAACATAGCCAACTATACGGATAGCATCACCAAAGTGAACTACTCGCTCAACCATAACGTCGCAGTCCTAATGCGCAATGCCAGTGGCAATGCACAGGATGTCAGGGACAGTGACACTGAAGCCAAAAGCATCGGCAGAACGACCTTCAATTGGGGAATGACCCTCTTGTTGCTCGTCCTGTCATTGTTGGCTTTCATCTCGTTCTGGTGGGCAAGAATCATGGACGGCCTCGAACAGCGTATCAGGCAAGTCAGGCAGTTGATGGAATCCAGACGTGAGATTGTCTATTCCATCGTCCACGAACTGAAGGCACCACTCAGCAGTCTGAAAGCCTACCCTGACATGATCAGGAATGCGGGAGATATGGATGAGGTTAAGGAATATGCAGACGGGATGACCGATACCATAAACACCATGAGCGGTATGGTGGACTCGATGCTCAACTACTTTAGGATAGACAGCGACAAGATAACACATTGTTCCGTTCCCTTCAAACTAACCACCATCAAAGAGAGCATCCTGTCTGCATACGGCAGAATGGCTGAGCGGAAAGGTCTTCAGTTGGACGTGAACGTACATGACGACACCGTACTGGCTGGCGACGAACACAGCATCATGCTGATTCTCGGCAATCTCGTGTCCAACGCCATCAAGTTTACAGAGGCAGGACATGTGACGGCAGACCTGATGTACGATGACAATATGCTCGACCTCTCCGTAAGAGACGAAGGCGACGGCATTGCCGATGAAGACAAGAAGCGCATCTTCGAGCCTTTCACCCAGCTTTCCAATGCTGCCGCACAGGACGGATTCGGTCTCGGTCTCTCCATCGTCAGCAAACTGGTTGACAGCATGAACGGCAGCATCCATGTAGCCGACAACGGGAACAAAGGCACTGTGTTCAACGTAAACATTCCCGTCAATAAAGCGGAAGACATTGAAGAAGTCTGCCAGCCATGCTGCAATGCCACAGCCTCCTATTCCGTGCTTATTATCGATAACGACAAGAGCGTACTGACTGTTGCCAAGGCGATCTTTGCCAACGTCGGTGCTGCTTGTGATACGTGTACGGACGTAGCCCAGATGATGGAACTGATAGAGGAACACCATTACGATGCCGTCATTACCGACTTGAAGATGCCTGGTGCCAACGGCTACGATGTGCTGATGCTACTCAAGACCTCCGACGTGGGCAACTGTAAGGACATCCCCGTCATAGTGTCAACCATGACAAGCCTGATAACGGAGGAAGAACTCATTCAGCGCGGCTTTTCCGGCTGTCTGATAAAGCCCTATACCGCCAAGGAATTGGTAGAATGTGTCGAGAGACATATCATCGCCAAACCAGCAGAGATAGAGCCAGACCTTTCCTGTTTCTCCGACATTGACGATGAGAAAGGAATACTCCAGACGATCATCACGGAGACCACCGACATCAAAGAAAAATTCAGGAAAGCGGCAGATGCTGTTGATGTCAAGGAAATGCGTTCCCTCCTACATCACCTGATGCCCACGTGGCTAAAGATGCGTTCGGAGAAGCCGCTAAGAGACATGTATCTCTACCTGACTTCTGAGGCCCATATCAAGAAGAACGTGATTCAGAAATATGCAGATGCCATCCTGAAGCAGTGTGACACCATTGTCTCACTGGCAAAGAAAAGGAAGGAGGAGCTTTCATGAGCAAGGTCATTGTGATTGAGGACAGTGCCGTATTTGCAGCGTACAGTTGCGGACTCTTGAAGAAAGCCGGGTATCAGACTGAGACAACTGTCAATGTGAATGGAGCCAAGAAACTGATAGAGAAAGCCATGCCGGAAGATATTATCCTGGCAGACTACGAACTGGAAAACGGCGGCACTTGCATTGAAGTCATGGAATGGATGGCACTGACGGGCTACGAGAATCCCTTCATCGTCATGACATCACACAACCGTCTGGACTATGGAGCGACTGCCATGGAACAGGGCGCACAGTGCTGCATCCTGAAAACCCTGCTTGAGGAGAAACTGCTTCCTGCCATTAGGAATGCAGAGGAATCCGTCAGGCGAAAGACCCAACTCAAAGACGTATGGCGAAGGGAAAGTCCTGCTTTTACCCAGTTGTATAAGACTGTCAGCGTCATTGCCCAGACAAAGATGTCCGTACTGATAACAGGAGAAAGCGGATCAGGCAAGGAACATATAGCCAAGATGATTCACGACAGAAGTAAGCAAGCCTCCAAACCGTGGGTGCCTGTTGACTGTGCATCCTTCACCGATGAACTTGCAGAATCGGCTTTCTTTGGCCATGTCAAAGGAGCATTCACAGGTGCTACAGAAAGCAGGAAGGGCTATTTTGAACAGGCAAATGGCGGTACTCTCTTTCTCGATGAGATAGGCAACCTCTCTGTGCGTGTTCAGCAGATGTTGCTCCGTAGCATACAGGAGAAGACTTACAGACCTGTCGGTTCGATGGAACAGAAGAGTTTCAATATCCGCTTTGTTTTTGCGACTAATCTTGATTTCTCTACCGCCATTGCAAGTGGAGCCTTGCGGGAAGACTTCTATTTCCGCATCAGGCAATACCCCATCAGTATTCCCCCACTTCGGGAATGCAAGGAGGACATTATGCCATTGGCTATGCACATCCTGAAACAAGGGAATACTCTTTGCGAAAAGGATGTCAAAGGCTTTGACGAGTCAGCCAAACAGATGTTGCTTGAATACTGGTGGCCTGGCAATGTCCGTGAACTGGATGCCGTCATCAAAGCAGCCATTCCCATGTGTGAAGGTGACCTGATTACAGCCAGTGACTTGGATTTTGACGATACGATTCAATGGCAGAAGATGCATGGCAGTAATCTGAAGGATGCCCGTACAGAGTTTGAGCGCAGACATACGCTGAAAGTTATCAAGAGCGTCGGAGGCAATGCCCAGCGAGCCTACGAACTGTTGGGAATCCCCAAGTCCACCTTTTATGACCTGCTCAAAAAGTTGGATATAGACAAGAGAGAGGTTCTTAGATAAACGACAGAGCAATCAGCCCCGACTCCAAATGAAGGAATCGGGGCTGTTGCATGTAAAGGATGGCTATACCCTAATGCCTTTTCGCTGCCTTGGTTCTCCAATGTCGCGTTCTGGTTCAGGCTCTGCCACAAGAGAGACCTTTTTGTTCTCATCCTGAGCTTCCTTGGCATCCTGCTTGTCGGACTTGCTGGGTGCCAGGTCGAGCTGGATCTTTCGGTCAAGTGCGGCGAGTTCATTCTTCAGGTCGCGGAGTTCCGTCTCTTTCTTCCATTCCTTATTGACCGTCGGCAACAGTTGTTTGAGGTCGCGCTCCTGGCTTTCGATGCGTCTTGTGTACTGGTCGATGTACTCAGGAATCTTCTCCAAGGCACGAAGAAAGTGCGTGGCTGCGGCATCCTTATCCTTCATCGCCATCTGGCCGTTGTTGAAGCGGTAGATATAGCTACCGTGAACGGAGAAACGGTTTTCAAGGAATGGCAGACCACCCTTCTGAACTTCCTCGGTACAGACCCTGATGGGGAATCCGAATGCCTCACCAATATCCTTGGGTACTCCTTTCGTGTTCATCTTGTCTGCTATCTCCTGCAGCTTAGTTCCCAATGCCTCGAAGTCATCGTATTTCTTACCCTCAATGGTCACGACATTGACGATATTCCCGAGACCGTCGCGCTTGACATTGACCTCGAATACCTTCAAGTCTGCCTGCATCTTGCCGAGGATTTCCTTGTCCTTTTCGAGATTTGTCTGGCGGGTCTCGCAGTCCAACTCCACGGACCGCCTTGCCTTCATGAAACTCTTGCGCTCACTCTCCAAGGCGGTAATCTTCTTCTCCAACTTAGCCTTGTCGAGAAGGTCTGTATTGCCGGAGAGAATAGCCATGTATTCTGAGAAGTTCATGCCCGATTTCTCGTCCATGCCTCCCTCGTCGATGGTACGCGCTCCCATGGCACCAGACTTCAATTGCGTGATGAACATCTGCTTATTGTAGAGAAGATTGAACTTGTACGCATCGAGCGTTCTCTCCACTGCGTAGATATGTACATCGACCTTGTTGTTGGCAAACAGCTTTGCCACTTCGTTGCCTTTGCGGACTGCACGGCCATTGCGCTGTTCCAAGTCACTCGGGCGCCAGGGACAATCCAGATGATGAATCGCCACAGCCCGTTTCTGGGCATTCACACCAGTACCCAACATCGACGTGGAGCCAAAGAGCACACGGACACGTCCATCGTTCATGGCGGCAATGACAGCCTTTCGTGCCTTCTCGTTCTTGCACTCCTGAATGAAGCGGATTTCATCAGCGGGGATGCCATAGTCCTCAACCAACTTGCGTTTGATTTCAGAATAGACATTCCATCCACCTCCGACCTGAAAGGTGCCAAGGTCTGAGAAAACGAACTGCGTACCCTTCTGAGCATCGAACTTCTTGTAGTATTCTGCAATCGTAGCTGCACAGTGGCTGGCCTTGTTGTCGGGATGGTCTTCATACGACGGGTCTATCATACGCATATCCAGAGCCATCTTTCGGGCATAGTCTGTAGCAATCAGCATCTTCGCCTTCTCTTCCGTCTCTGACAACGGGCCACGTCCAAGAATTGTTGCATCTCCCGTTTCGGCAAACTTCATCAGTTTCTGAATAAACACCTCCTGGTCGGGCGTTGGCTTGATGTTATGCAGTATCTCGTTCATCTCCGGCCTGTCCACTCCCACGTCCTTCGCCGTGCGGTAGTCTGTAATCTCGTTGTAGAACTGAGCCAGCTCAGGCACTTTGATGAAGTATCGGAATCGCTCTTTCTGAATGATGTTGTTCGTCACCGAAAACTCAAAGTCCGTCGATTTCTTGGCGAAGATAGCGGCCCAGGCATCGAAGCAGCGTATGTTCTGACGCTCCAGTTCCTTCGGGCGCAGATATTTGAAAAGCAGGTACAGTTCCGTCAGGCTATTGCTGATGGTCGTTCCCGAGAGGAACGTGGCACACAAGTCCTTGCCCTTCTCCTCCTGCATGGTGCGGATGGCGAAGAGCAGGTTCAATGCCCTCTGACTGCCGAGACTGTTGCCCAAGCCTGCCACCCGGTCGTGACGCGTGTTGAACATCAGGTTCTTGAACTGGTGCGACTCATCCACGAAGATGTGGTCGATGCCCATCTGCCTGAAGTCCACCACGTCATCAGTCCGTGTCCTGATGGCATACTCGATGCCGTCCAGTTTTTCCTCCAGATTCGCCTTGCGCTTCTCCAGTCCCTTCAGCATCATGCCCGAAATCTCATGACCACTGGCACGAAGCACCTCCAAGTTCTCTTCTACGCTCTCCAACTCAGTCTGAAGAATCCGCTGTTGCACCTCTGGCGACTGCGGTATCTTGCCGAACTGGTCGTGCGACATAATCACACAGTCAAAGTCATTGTTCTTGATGGTATTGAAGAACTTGACGCGGTTCTGCGTAGAAAAATCCTTTTCAGAGGCATAAAGGATGCGGGCATGGGGATAGGCCGTCTGATAGGTGGCGGCAATCTCAGCCACGTTGGCCTTCAGTCCGATAATCATCGGCTTATGTACCTGTCCCAGACGCTTCATCTCGTGCGCGGCGATGCACATGATGAGGGTCTTGCCCGTACCCACGGAGTGGTCACATATCCCGCCACCATTCTGCTTAAGCATCCATACGCAATCCATCTGCGAGGGATAGACACCCTTGATGCCGTAGCGCAGGTCGAGTCCCTTCAGGTCGAGGTCAGGGAATGTCTGATGACTGCCGTCGTACTTCGGGCGGACAAAGCAGTTGAACTTCTCGTTATACATCTGCGTCAGCCTGTCCTTGAACTCCTGACTCTGCCCGTCGAGCCATTCCGAGAATCCGTTACGAATCTCGTCAATCTTCGAGTTAGCCAACTGGATGGCCTCTGCATCCCTCGCCTTGATGTCGTGTCCGTCCTCGTCCTCACCGACACATTTCATGATGTTCGGCACGGTATTGTGCAGGGCATGGCGCAGCAGGGCCATACCGTCATAGCTGCGGTACTCGCCTTGGACGCAGAACTCGCTCCAAATCTTCATGTTCTTGCGCTCACAGCTCACGTCATACTCGTCGATGTTGGGCGAATAGACGATGCTGACATTCGTCTCGAAGAGGTTCGACATATAGTTGGAATACACCGTAGGCGGAATCCATCGCTCACCGAAGTTAAAGTCCAGGTCCTCGAAGGGGATTGGTGCAGGCACGGCATCCTTCAGTGCTTTCAGCGATGCCTCTGTCTGGTCGTTTATCTCGCCGCCATTTGCCTCGATGCGCCTTTCGATGGCCTTGATCTTCTCGACCACGTTTCCGGCAATGAACTTCTCGCGATACTCATAGTCGCCAGTCAGCGGATTGAGGAATATCTGACCTTCCAGCGACGCAATCAGTTCCGACTGCGGCATGTCCGTCAGTTCCGACATATAGCCCAGATGGATGCCGCCGTATTTGTTGAGCGAGGCAGAGACCGCTTCCTCTGGCGTATCGACATGCGTGACCTCGCCGACAGAGAAGGACACGGGACGCTCGAAGATGTCGGCCTTGACGAAACTGCCGTCCTCGCTACGCTCCAGTGACAGAATATCCCTGCCACCCGGATCCATCATTATCATGCGGACATTGGCCTTCTCATTGAGACAGCCGAAGTGCCTGACGAACTCGTCGTAGTAGGAATTGAGGTTTGCACGCAGCAGGTCGTTGGGCTGGTGCTCCCTCGCCTCGTAGTCATACAGCTGTTCGTAGTTGTCACGGACTTGGATGTACTGGCGCATCTTGGGAATCTGCGTGGATGGGAGTGTCAGAGGCTTGAACACGGCTCCGTCTGAGTCCGACAGTGCCAGTACTCCCAGACGGTTCGCCCTGTCCATCACGACAGAGCCGTCACGGAGGTGCTTGTACATGGTGCCATCAAACTTGCGGGGCTTCATCAGTTCCTCCTGCCTTTTCTGTTCTTCGGCCTTCTGCTTCTCGGTCTTGGCTTTCTGCACCTGACTCTCGGTATTGGTCTCTATCTTCTGCTGTCCCAACTCTAATAGTTCACGGCGCTTTTCAGGTGTCAAGTCCATCATCATCTCATAGAAGCCGTTGATGGGCGGATTCTCTTCCCAATCCAGAGATTCATAGATAGCCAACTGCTGGTCGAGGTGGCTTTTCTTCTCCATTTCGGCTTTCTTCTCCTGAAGTTCCCTTGCCTGACGCTCCTTCTTCCGTTCCTTCTTCGGCTTCTTCGGTTCTTCCTTCGGTTTAGGTGGTTCCTGAACGGTCATCCCCCACAGGTCAAAGAGTGAAAGCTGCCCGTTTGCCTCAGCTTTTGGCTGGGCTTCGGCAATTTTTGATTCATCCTTCGGAGTAGGTTCGGTGATGGTGGCTCGTTCCTTCGTTGATGGTTCGACGGTGGAAGTATCATCTTTCGGTGATGTTTCGGTATTGTCTCGGTATATCTTCGCCTCAGACTCGTCTTGGATTGCTTCCTGCTTCGACTGAGCTGGTACGTCAGACATATCAATGATCTTGGCAGATTCTGGCTCTACAGTTTCTTCATGCTGAGATACCATAGGGCTTTCAATCCCTGTAAACATCGTGAAGTCCAGATGCTTTGGCAGTTCATCCATCAGTCTCTCACGGAGATCACGAGCAATGCCTGGCACTCCCCCTGAATGCTGATATTCCAGTGCGGGCTTGCCGTACTGATCAGTACCTCTGAGGGTTGTCGTAGCCAGGACATTCTCAGGATGACGCCCAAAGTAGCTGTTATGGATGATATGCTCACCCTCGGCAGAGTATGTCAGATTGATAAGCTGCTCATCCTCACTCAGCCCTTGCTTCTGCTCATTCTTCTGAATGATGATCAGGTCGCTGCCAGCCTCCGTGTTAGCATTCTCCTTGAAGAGATTATCAGGAAGACGAAGGGCTGTCACCAAATCAGCCTTTTCAAAGAGCAGGTTCAGGCGATACACATTCTGACTGTCGAGATAGTTACGGGTTGTGATAAACGCCACCACTCCACCGTCACGTACCGCATCCAGTCCTTTCTGCATGAAATAGCCGTGCAGCGACTTGGAGATGGTACGCTTCATCACCGACTTGTGGTTGCTGTAGATGGGGTCGAACACCTTGG
>Ga0129307_1000404_pt1 | contig 68595 bp, 48 predicted proteins | sample P1105metagenome_FD_94437 | JGI IMG/M metagenome (GOLD analysis project Ga0129307, IMG submission 94437) | Capybara group fecal microbial communities from Wisconsin, USA - P1105 metagenome | ecosystem: Host-associated > Mammals > Digestive system > Large intestine > Fecal | place: USA: Wisconsin...
AAGCAGCGAGAGCGTAAGTATTTTCGCCAATTAATTTTTTGCAGTCAAGATTTACGAGCGTCACTGCGAGGCTCGGTATGCTTACATAACCCTTCTACAAGCTGTCAAAACCGGTCAGCCCCAAAGTTATGCGCGATGTTTCCATCAAAAAGCGTGCAAAAGTAGTAAAATTTTCCGAATTTAGACGTATTTTTTTACATCTTCTTCGGAAATGGTTGTGCCACAGAGTATTACAAGGCGGCCCACGACGTTTTGCAACTCGCGTATGTTGCCTGTCCAGGGCTGTTTTTTCAGCTCTTCGATGGCTTGGCCGGTGAAAGAGGGGATAGGCTTGCCCATCTCGTTGGCGGCTTTCACCGTAAAGCTGTTTATTAATAAAGGTATGTCGTCTAGTCGTTCGCGCAGTGGCGGCACTCGCATTATTATCATGCTGATGCGGTGGTAGAGATCTTCACGGAAGTTGCCTTTCGCAATCTCGTCCTGCAGGTTTTTGTTGGTGGCTGCAATGACCCGGACATCGACTTTAATCTCTTCTTCGCCGCCTACACGGGTGATTTTGTTTTCCTGAAGAGCGCGCAGCACCTTGGCTTGTGCGGCAAGACTCATGTCGCCGATTTCATCTAGGAAGAGTGTGCCGTTGTCGGCTAGCTCGAAGTCGCCTTTCTTTTGCTTGATGGCCGAGGTGAAGGCTCCTTTCTCGTGGCCGAACAGCTGGCTCTCAATGAGCTCTGACGGGATGGCGGCACAGTTGACCTCTACGAACGGACCGTTGCTGCGTGGGCTCATTTCGTGCAGCTGGCGTGCCACCAGCTCTTTGCCGGTGCCGTTCTCGCCTAGGATGAGCACACGGGCGTTGGTCGGAGCCACACGTTCTATCATGGTGTAGAGCTCGTTCATAGCCCATGAGTCGCCTATCATCTCGTATTGTTTGTTGACAGCGTTGCGGAGCTTCTTAGTCTCGTTGACCAGGCGGTTTTTATCCAAAGCGTTGCGCAGCGTGATGAGCATGCGGTTGAGATCCATCGGCTTTTCGATGAAATCGTAGGCGCCTTTTTTTATGGCGTCGACGGCGATGTCGATGGTGCCGTGACCTGATATTATGATTATCGGTGCGTCGGTTAGCGCTTGAGCTTTCTCCAGAAACTCTATGCCGTCCATGCGAGGCATCTTGATGTCGCAAAATATGGCGTCGAAGGTGCTTTCGTTAAGCATAGGCAGCGCCTCGACGGCTGAAGCCGCCTCGGCGATGGTGTATCCCTCGTTTTCCAGTATGCCGTGCATCGCCCTGCGGATGGCAGGCTCGTCGTCGATGATAAGGACTTTTGACATCAGAAGTTAGGTTTAAGTTCGGATTTCTTATAGAATTCGTCGATTATTCTCACGGCTTCGTCGACGTCGTCGACCACGTGGAAGATGCCGAAATCTTCTTCTTTGATCATCTGATTTTCGAGAAGAGTGTTTCTGAACCAACCGACGAGCGGATTCCAGAATTCTGAACCAAACATCACGATAGGGAAGTTGGCGATTTTGTTGGTCTGCATCAGAGTGAGGGCTTCTGACAGCTCGTCGAGGGTGCCGAATCCGCCCGGGAACGCGACGAAGCCTTGGGCATAGCGGGTGAACATCGTTTTGCGGATGTAGAAATAGTCGAAGTTGATCGACTTGTCGCTGTCGATGTAAGGGTTGGAGTGTTGCTCGTGAGGCAGCACTATGTTGAGGCCTACGCTCTTGCCGCCTGCTTCGTGGGCGCCACGGTTGCCGGCTTCCATAATACCCGGGCCGCCGCCGGTGATGACGCCGAAGCCTCTCTCGACAAGCTTTGCGCCTGTTTCCACAGCCTTAATATAATAAGGGTTGTCTTCCTTGATGCGCGCCGAGCCGAAGATGGCGACGCAGGGCCCGATTCGTGAAAGTGTCTCGTAGCCGTTGACGAACTCCGACATGATTTTGAAAACCGACCATGAGTCGTTGGCCTTGGTGACCGTCCAGTTTCTTGTCTCAATTGCTTTTTTGATTTTGTCGATTATCATGATTTGAAAGTATATTTTTGCAAAAATACAAAAAAGCCATTAGCTATTAGCCATTAGCCATAGTTTTTTTATACGGGGATTGTTGGTATCAAAAAAAATTGTATTTTTGCGGGCTGTAAGAAATGCGGATTTAGCTCAGTTGGTAGAGCGGAAGCTTCCCAAGCTTCAGGTCGCGGGTTCGAACCCCGTAATCCGCTCAAAATATTTTTGAAATTTCTTGTTGGAGATGTTCGAAAATATACTATTTTTGCAGCGCGAATAAGGAAGCTTAGCTCAGTTGGTTCAGAGCGCCTGCCTTACAAGCAGGAGGTCGCTGGTTCGAACCCAGCAGTTTCCACAAAGAAAAGCTCGTTATGCGAGCTTTTTTAGTTTGAGACTTAATGAACGGATTGCAGATATTGTTTTTCGCAGCGAACCTTGCGTTCATACTGACCAACTTTTATGGTTGGTTGCTGAAACGTTTTTATGTGCCGGCACCATTAAAAGAGCATTACAACGAGCTCTATCCGGCGCATAAGCTGGTGGCCACCCTCTGTCTGTTGCAGCTTTACGATGTGATGTATCTTATCCGCATTGGTGATCCTGCCGCTTTGTTTTATTCCAATGCCGTAGGTTTGATGCTATATTCCGCCATCATATATGTGATGGTTAAAGGTTATTTCTTTTTGGAGAAGTTCAGCCCGTGGAAGATGCTCTTGTTTATGCATCCTGTACTTTTGTGTTGGGTAGTGCTGTTGCTGCCGGTTATAGGCGTCATTGAGTTTACACAAACATACCAGATTGTGATGCTTGCCGTCGTCACCTTGATATCGGTGGTGTATATCATTTTCCTTGTTGTGTTTCGCAATAAGCTTCACCGTCAGATTATCAAGATTGACGAAAGTGAATATTCCAACGAGAGCGACTTCCCGGTGCAGATAGCGAAGCGGGTGGAGTGGCTGCCGCTGGCATTGTGCGCTATGCTTTACGTTTGTTTCCTGATAAACCACCCGATTGCCAAGATGGTTCGCGACCTGATATTCACCACAGAATGCGTGTGGTTTGTGTATTACACCTTGAATCCGCACCGCACAGTGAGACAGGAGCTGACGAAAGGGGAGGGAGAGATCAAGAAGAGTCTTTCCGACAAGAAGCGCAAGGAGATGGAGGAGAAGATGATGCAGATGCTTGTTGAAGATAAACTGTTTCTGGCCGAGCATTTCACTATGAGCGAACTTGTTCAGAAAATGGGAACCAACAAGCGATATCTCAACGAGGTTATTTCATTGAGCAAATATGAGACCTTCTACAACCTTATAAACACCCTGCGTGTCGACAATGCCTGCCGTATTCTTGAAGAAAACCGTTTTGCGAAGCTTGAAAATGTGGCTTTGGAGTCGGGCTTCTCTTCCGGAAGCGCTTTCTCGCAGGTTTTCAAGAAGATAAAAGGTGTGACGCCTCGTGAGTATATTGATGGTTTGTACGCTTAGAATAAAATCTGTACACGCAGAATAAAATATTTTTTCTTTAGAATAAAGTTTTGTTGCTTTAGACTAAAATCTGAAGCATTTTATTTGTATATTTTTGCAGCCGGAATTTATATTTATTATATATTATTATTATAGCCGCAGAAAATATACAAATTAACAAAATACAATGAAAAAGTTCTTATTAGCAATAGCAGTGATTTTAGCATTAGGTTTCAGCGCCAATGCTCAGTATGGCCAATCGGATGCATTCTGCCAAAACTGGGATGAAAACAAAGACCGCTTTGATGTCGGTGAAGGGTTCAGTTTTGTGTTGCCAGGCACCCACGGTAACATATTTGATACTAATGGCACAACGACACCTCTGGGCAGCGGCTTGCTTATTCTTGGCGCTTTAGGTGCGGGATACGCGTTAAAACGCAAGAAATCCAATCATCGAGCCTTGATGGCATTAACGCTGATGATGACACTCGCTTTCGGACAGACCGCTTGGGCACAGACCACCACATGGACGGTGGGCGGAACAGGCAACCAATTCACCATCACCCGTTCGGGCGACATCTCCCGAGAGGTGACCGTTTATTACCGCACCGTGAGCCTCTCGGCCATCGCCGGACAGCACTACATCGAGAAGACCGGCAGCGTGACCATCCCGGCCAATCAAGCCAGCGCCGAGTCCATCAGCGTTTCGGAACTCAACCCCAGCACCGATGCCTACAAATACCAGACTACCACAGAGCGCACCTATCGCTTTGAGGCACTCGATGCGGGCGGCTTCGAACTGGCGCATCGCGATCGCACCATGACCAGCGGCATCCAGTTTAAAGGCACGTACGTGAACAGCAGCGTCACCGACTTGGTGTATTTCGACAACAGCGGCAACCTCATGTCGGGCATCAGCAGCTCCAAGTATCTTGATGTAAGCCATTACGCCTCAAGTGGTACCTGGAAGAAGGTGACGGATGGAGGCTACAAGCAAGCCGTACACACCGTCAGCACCAACAATCTCTATGGCAACAGCACAAACGCTTCCACCAATATCCTCAGCTTGCGCAGCAGGATGGACGACCTTGGCTACAAGATGTACGCCACCGTCTATTTCACCCAAAAGGAGGAACAGGACGGATACCAGTACATCCAGATTCTTACCGACAACGCTACCACTTACGACGACAATGACCCCAACGGCAAGGTCAACAACCCGTCGACTTCAAAATACAAAGCCTGCTTCATCCTGAGCTACGACCCCAGCGGCAGCGTGATGAGCGACCCCCACAAACAGTTCTTTCCACACCGCTACGATTACGTGGACAAGGCAGCTGAACAAGCCGCCAACATCACTCACTACGAGTTCGACTACGGCAACGCCCATCTCTACCAGCAGAAGTTCAAGAGCAATAACCCGTCGTACCAGGCCACCAACTCAGGCTCGCTCGTACTAAACACCAGCGTCAACAATCTGAACATCCGTTTCGATGCGGCAGGATCGGGCGGCGACGACTGGGACTTCAAGGACCTGAAGGTTCGTCTCACCTTGGTCGACGGCACCGCGCCGACAGTCCTGAACAGCAGCGACATCGCTGTCAACCCTGGCAAGCATTGCAACGGCAACGATTTCTATATCAGCATACCGTTCAGGGAGATTGTAACTATTGAGGGAAGCACCAAGAAGCTTTTCACCTCATGGGGCGATGCCATCTATTTTGCCGGTTCAGGCTCTAATGTTTTGACCTTCAAGGGTACCATCAGCGCGCCGGTAAATACGACGTTGAGTATCACCGGTAAGAGTGGCACCATCAAAGACCTCGCAGGTAACCAGTTCGGAGGCAACTTTAATAAAGATTTCAGCGCCACTGTGGAAGCCAGCTACAGCTATCCTATCACTTACACCCTCAATGGTGGCACCTTGTATTCTAACGCTCCCACCTCCTATACCTACGATGCCGCGACCCAGTTTTTTGGCCCTATTCGCATCGGTTACAGCTTCGCCGGCTGGACTGGCAGCAACGGCAACACGCCGGAGGTCCCTATCACCATACCGATACATTCGCATGGTGATAAGTTTTATACCGCCAACTGGACGCTCAGAACTTATACTATCACTTATTATCTCAATGGTGGTGAGCCTACAGGCAGCTACCCCGAGAACTTCACCATAGAGACGCCAACCTTTACCATCGCAGTCCCCACCAAGACAGGTTATACGTTCAAAAATTGGTACTATCAAATACAAGATGATAATGGTGTTAATTATACTGGATGGTTGAATGGAGACATAACAGTCGCACAAGGCTCCAATGGCAGCCGTACTTATCAAGCTAATTGGTACGAAAATATGTATTGTATCCACTATGATGCCAACGCCACCAACGGCATTCCCGCGATAGGAACGATGGAAGACCATTATTGTTTCTATGATGAACATAAAACCCTAAGAGCCAATGCATTCAGTCGCACCGGTTACACCTTCGCCGGTTGGAACACCGAGCCTGACGGCAGTGGCACCGCTTTCACCGACCAACAGGTGGTGTATCACCTTACCGACCAACATAACGTCACCATCACCCTCTACGCCCAGTGGAATGTCATCCCTTGGGAGGGCAATGGCACCAGCGCTGATGATCCATACCTTATTATATATCCTTCCCAGCTGCTCAAGCTCGCCGACGATGTGAACATCAGCCATAACCAATATAACAACAAGTTTTTCAAGCTTGGCGTCGATCTTAACATGGTCGGCATAGATTTCCCTGTGATAGGTAATAATATTTTTAATTTCAATGGCACCTTCGACGGCAACGGCAAGACCATCGGTAACCTCACTGTCAGCAATTCAGTTAATAACACCTACAGGAGTCTGTTCGGGAATGTTACCGTGAGCGTGCACGACCTGATTCTCAGCGAAGCCAACATATCAGGCTCAACAAAAGTAGCGGGCATAGCGGGCAGAGCCGGTACCAATGCCACCATCAGCAACTGTTTAGTCATCAACTCCAGCTTCAGCATTAATGCATTATATGATAATGCCGGAGCCATTGTCGGTGAAAACAACGGCACCCTAACCGGCAACTACTACCGCAACTGCACTCTCACCAAGGGTTCAAACACTTATACCACCAACATCGGAGTCGGTGGCAACTCCGGATCCAGCGACCAAGCTGGTGCCCGCAGCCTGCACACCCTCACGCTGCCTGAGCATGTAACAGCCAGCAGCGATGAGACCAAAGTGATTGGCGATGTGACTTACTACGCTTCCAATGTGATCGTCACGCTCACTCCTGAGCAGGGCTTCACCCTTACTGACGTCACCGTGAGCGGCGAGGCGGCAACAGCTGCCGGCAACGGCACCTGGACCTTCAGCATGCCTGCCGCCGATGCCACCGTGAGCTGCGGCAACAGCGTCACCTATATCGATGCCAACGGCAACCAGCAGTCATGCACAAACTTCACCATTATTCAGAGCAGTAATGGCGAAGTCACCTACGGCACGGAAGGCGAAGAATGCTGGTTTGTGGTCAACAGTGACGTCACCATCAACGGCCGGCTTTTGTTAAAAGGCTCAAGCCAGAACCTTATCCTCTGCGACGGTGCTTCACTCAATATATCTAGAGAGAATAATAAAGCCATCCAATCCATGGGCTCTAGCAGCACATTCAGTATCTTTGGACAAACCAATGGCACGGGCTGTATCAACAGCTCAAGCACAGATGTCAATGTACCTTGCATACAAGTTTCGGGTAACTTGGTTATCAATGGCGGCAGCGTCAACGCTTCTTCAGATAATCATGGCATCCATGCCTCAAGTGTCACCATCAATGGTGGCAGCGTCAGTGCCACGGGAGGCAGCAGCTCTTATGGTATACATAGTAATGGTGACATCGCTCTTGGCTGGCGTAACCTCTCCGACCGCATCTACGCCAGCAGTTACTACAAACCCTATAACAATAGTATTGTCGTCAAAGCCGGCCAGTATCTCACCAACGGCACGACGGTCTTTAGCGGCAACCAAGGCAGTGGCAGCGCCCTAGCCGGTCAGACCCTGCAGCCTTGCTTCAGCCTGACGTTGCCTGAGCATGTCGTAGCCACCTCGGGTGTTATCAGCCAGAGCAACGGCTTATTCGCGCTTCCTGGCGCCAGTGTCGTATTAGAAGCTGCCGAGGGCTACGCCCTCGCTGAGGTCACCGTCAACAGCATTGCAGCCACCGACAACGGCGACGGCACCTGGAGCTTCAGCATGCTTGGGGCCAATGCCACTGTGAGCGCCACGTTGACAGCCATCACCTATAACATTAGCTACGATCTCTGCGGCGGCAGCGTGGCGACAGCCAACCCCGACACCTACACCATTGAGAGCGGCGCCATCACCCTCAACAACCCGAGCCGCACCAGCTTCACCTTTACGGGCTGGAATGGCACCGACATCACCCATCCTACCATGAGCGTCACCATCCCTGCCGGCTCAACGGGCGACCGTAGCTACGGCGCCACTTGGAGCCCCAACATCGCACAACTCTGGGGTAGCGGCGACGGTAGCCTGAACGCTCCTTATATCATCACCAGCCCCGAAGGCCTCGACCTGCTTGCCACTTTGGTGAATGAAGGAAACAACTACAATAACACCTGCTTCGAGTTGGGCGACAATATTCAGTATGACAATACGGTGGCTGACAACTATACCCCAATAGGATTCAGTGTGGAGCAAAGCTTTGCAGGCACATTCGACGGAAAGGGATATACCATCAGCGGCATCCGTAACACAACGGAATTATACACAGCTCACGGTCTGTTTGGAGTTTCCTGTGGCGATATATATAATGTCGTACTTGAGGACGTTCAATTCAACATAATCAATAGTTTTGTCGGTTGCGTTGTCGGTTGGAATATACATGGTAATGTTTATAACAGTTTGGTAATAGACGCTGTATCAAGTATCTCTAACCCTGATGGTTTTATCGTTGGATATAACGAAATGGGCTTTGTAGAAAACAACTACTATTACAATTGCACTTGTTACAACACTTCTGGTCAACACAACTGCGTCACCCTCAGTGGCGACGCTACCACCAACGTGGTCTTTGATAGTTATACAAACGGAATCGTGTATAACAATGTATTGTACGCGCCATACAATGCCCATGTCGCTCTTATTCTGAGTTACAACGGTGAGGTACCTGACGGCTACGCACCTGTTTTTGTTCTTAAGGATGATTACACCACACCGTTTAATAGCGGCTCTAATTCATACTTTGTCTACTTGGAATACGATGACGTGACCATCACTGCACTTCTCGGTAAGACCAACGTGCCGTATCTCGATGCCGATGGCGTTGAGCAGACTTGTCCGGTCGCCATAGAGATTGCAAGCGACAACGGCGACAGCAATGTCCATTATCATGGCGGCTGGTATGTGGTGAACAGTAATACAAATATCAGCAAATCCATTGAATTCCATGATGACGCGCATCTGATTCTCGGCGACAATACCGGCATTAGCGCACAGGGTATCAATGGGAGTGGCAGCCTCACCGTATATGCGCAGAGTGAAGGCAACGCCAGTGGTGTATGCCAAGCACCTTTCAATTGCGGTGCCCTCACTATCAATGGTGGTAAATTCACAGGTAACATCTCCGTCAACAAGGGTGACCTGGTCATCAACAGCGGTTTGGTTGTTACCTCCAGCATTTCAGCTCAATACGGCGGAATGAGTAGCGTCGTGTGCAACATCACCCTCGGATGGCGCAGTGAGAACGACCGTATCAGCGCCTATTCATATACCTGCGACGGTTCCATCATGATTAAAGACGGGCAGTATTTCAGCAATGGTCCGGAGTTGGTTTACGGCACCATCACTGATATGAGTAAGTTAAATGGCAAGACCTTAACACCATTCGAAAGCAGTGTCGCTTTTATTGATGAAAACGGTGATACACAGTACTGCACCGACTTCACTGTCATCGAAAACGGCACCGACACTTATTCTTCAAGTTCCGAAGGAAGCTGGTATGTGGTGTATAAAAATATTGATTTGGATCAAATCAGTTTTTCCGGTGGCGACACGCATATCATCCTGATGGATGGCGCTACCCTTGATCTTAATTATAATAATCCATCTACCTCAAGTTATCTCAAAGTTTTTTCTGGCAATCTCCATATTTACGGGCAGTTTGCCGGAACCGGTACCATTTATGGAGAATATATAGCAGACTATGGAGGCGACATCGTATTCAATGGAGGCACGTTGAATGTGGAGCTTATTGACACCTATGAAAATATCCATATCAACGGAGGCAGTATCACAGCCACCGCCGGCATCACGGCATGGGGGAATATATATCTTGGATGGACCAAAGCCAGTGACCGTATCACCGCGGGTTCATACTGCTGCGACGTTTCAGTAAAAGATGGTCAAGCCTTCGGCGATGAAGATGGAAAATATTACATGGGCACACTCACATTCGATCAAATGCAAGCCCTCTCGGGCAAAACGCTTAGCCCATTCTCCGACTTTACTCAATCTTTTGCCATCAACTACCATACTAAAGGCGGCACTTTGCCGAGCGGCTATCCAACTAATTACACCTTCAACACCACCGTGGAGCTGCCTGTGCCGACACTTGACGATCAATTCTTCTATGGTTGGTTCGAACAAGACGAGATCCGTGGGGACTCTCTCGTGGAAATCACTGCCGGAACAAGATTGGGCGACATCGACTTATACGCCTTCTGGGGTCCTATTCACACCAATGTCACATACATCGACGAGAATGGTCATACACAAACCGCCTATGCCACGGTACTCTATGGCGGTGCCGATGCCGAATACCCGGGTGGTGTTTACACACTTATACAGGACGCACTATACAAAAATCTGAGCTTCACAGACAACACCACACTCATCATACCTGATGGCATGATCTTGAATGTGGCAGAAAACGATTTTAAATCAGGCGATGTCGGAACCGTTTCTGTCGATGGCGACCTTACCGTCTATGGACAGGAAGATGGTGATGGAAATCTTGCATTTCTCAATATGACAGCTATGGGCGATGTCTCTATCTATGGAGGCTTGTGTTTTGTCTATGACAAACTCACTGCTGACGACATCACCCTCAGCTGGGCAGGGAGAAAGACTATGATCTATGCCAAAGAATACAAAGGAACTGTGACTGCTGCCAAGTCTTTCGCTGTATATGATTTGGACGAAGATACACTCACATTCATAGATGCTGGAGAAGTCAGCGACCATACGATAATCAACGAAAAAGCTCTTCTTCCGAATGCTCCAACGATTAACGTCAGCTACATCGACGAGAATGGCGATGTTCACAACACTGACGCCGCCATACTTTGGGGCTATGAGACCAATCTGCCTGGTGGCACATACACTTACATTTTAGACCGAGAGATCGACAATGGCATCAGCTTCAGTGGCAGCACCACAATCATCATACCCGATGAAATATATCTATATTTCAAAGGTGGTATCACCGTCGATGGCGACCTGTCTGTCTATGGTCAGATGGAACGCAATGGTAGTCTAAACATCAATGCCACTGAATGTATCCGTGCTACGCGCGACGTCATCATCAGCAATGTGAGTGCTGATCTGACAGGTTCTTCAAACGGCATCGTCAGCGGAGGCAACATCAGTATCATAGACGGCGCATGCGATGTAACCGGCATTAATGCCAATGACGGTGCCGGAACCATCACCTTAGGTTATCTTACTAACAGTTATGAGATTATCAGCTCAGCATACAATGGCATAGTGAGAATCAGAGACGGACAGATGTTATGTATAGATTATGCACCAAACTTACCCTATTCAGGTGTACTCTCGTCCGACCAGGTCAACGATATTTTGGACGATTACCTCGTACCATCTTATACCCAAGTCACTCTTGATGTAGAAGGCTACGGCGATGGTGACGGCAAATGGGTGTTTATCGCATCGCCGATAGTGGGAAGCACCAGACCTGATGACGTATGGTATCTCGTCGGCAGAGACATATCAATTGGCCAATACGACTACGACCTCTATCGCCTCAACCCGAGCAATGCGATGTGGGAGAACCACCATCAGCACGGCAGCCAGCTTCATCCGTTTGTGCTTGAAAATGGCAAAGGCTATCTGTATGCCAGGAAAGAAGATGTCACTTTGGAGTTTCATGGCTCCTTCAATATGAAGAATATTCAGGATGTGGCATTGGAGAAAGGTTGGAACCTGGTGGGTAATCCGTTTACGGATGTAGCATACATCAACAGACCTTACTACAAGATGAACGATGCAGGCACTGACATAGAGGCTGTTGATAATTACTGGGAAGACATAAACGCCATACCTGTATGCATAGGTGTGGTGGTGAAAGCCGAAAACAGCGGGACAGCCACCTTCAGCAAGGCTGCGCCCGAAGCGCCTGTCACATCAATAGGCAATAACGGAAGTCTGCAGATGACTCTGGCAAAGTCGGAGATGCGCGGCGACGCCTTCCAGGATAAAGCCATCGTGAGCTTCAACGAGGGCATGCGACTCGGCAAGTTCATCTTCAACGAAGACCACGCCAAGCTTTACATACCGCAGGATGGCGACGATTACGCCATAGCATATTCCGATGGGAAAGGGGATATGCCGATAAACTTCAAAGCCAACGAAACCGGTCGTTACACCATTTATGTAGATAAGCAGGACTTTGCTTCCTCACAGGGCGTATCATTAATCGACAAATTTGAAAATGTGATTGTGGATTTGAGCGTTCAGGACAGCTACACCTTCATCGGCTCGCCTGCAGATCGTAAAGACAGGTTTATGTTGGTGTTCAGCCCTTCGACAGGTTCACAGGAAGACGTTTTCGCCTATCAGAGCGGCAGTGGTGTCATAGTAACCGGTAATGGCGAACTGCAGGTGTACGACATTATGGGACGTAAGGTTCTAACCCAATACATCAATGGTGTTCAGACAGTTCCTACTTCGTCTATGCAGATTGGGGTGTACATTTTCAAAATGAATGACAAGTGGCAGAAAATTGTTATTAAATAAATATTAGAATCATTGAATTAACTTAATATGAAAAAGACAGTCTTTACAGCGGTATTGTTAATGACAATGGCTTTGGGTGCCAATGCACAAAATGACGCATTTTTTGATTGGAACTCATCAACAGACGATGTTTTTAGATCAAATGACTTTGAGAGTTTAGTATTGCCGTCAATACATGGCGACTACCTAGACTCCCCTGCTGTTCCTATAGGGAGCGGCACCCTGTTGCTTTTAGGCTTCGGTATGGCTTACGCCGGACTGCGTCAAAAAAAGAATTCGAAAAGATGATTATACAATAAGACAACAGATACAATGAAAAATACCAAGTTTAAATTGATATCGGCTCTTCTTCTTATGATGGCAGTAGGTTTTGGACAAACAGCACAGGCCACTACGAAGACCGTGAGCTACGACATTACGTTTGTTGATCCGGGGTATCTTTCATGCTCAGTTATCATCACCCGCACCGGCGACACGCCTTTCGAAGGCGGACAGCTCGGTAAGTTCTACTTCGGCGAACAAAACGCCAACATTTACATTCCGCGCAATCATGATGAGTATGCCATTATACATTCAGATCGTCGCAGTGATGTCGCGTTGCATTTTAAAACAAAAGAACTTGGTTATTACACTATCAGCTTCGCCAGTGAAAACACCGATTTAAGCGGAATACAACTCATCGATTTATTTACCAACGACATCATAGATTTGAGCGAAAATCCAGCTTATACATTCATAGGATCACCTGCCGACAGAGCCGCGAGATTTAAGCTTGTTTTTTCCAATACCGCTGAAGGAAACGACACCTTTGCCTATCAAAACGGAGACAACATCATTGTAGACGGTGAAGGAGAACTACAGGTGTTCGATGTGATGGGACGTTTGGTTGCAAATCAACGCATTAACGGCGTCGAAACAATCGCAAAACCTGAGCCTACAGGCGTTTATATTTTCAAATTGAACGGAATGACACAGAAAATTGTCATAAGATAGTCTATGGTACACGTAAAGTAAAAATCTGTACACGCAGAATAAAGCTTTGTTTGCGACCAATAACGAAAAATACACACTTTATTACATATGACGACATTTCAAATAATTGGAGTGATTTTTATGGCGGTTTGCGCCGTAGGCATATTTATTGCAAGCAAAACAATGGACAAAAAATAACTTATTAACTAACAAAAACCTTATAAAGAAAGAGGAATAATAAATCCTTAAAAGAGCAGGGGCGAATGATATTTTCATCCGCCCCTTATTCTTTAACTATAAATCTTAGCTTTATCTAACTATTTTCCTAATCACCACTTTTCCGCTCTCCGTAACGCCTTTTATAATATACATTCCCTGGCTTAATGCCTGAATGTCAGTGCCGTCGACGCGCTGTCCGGCGAGGCTGTAGACGGCTTTCACTGTGACTATCTCCTCGTATCCGATCTCGGAGATGCCATCGACTGTTACCAGGACGTAGTCGTCGCCGGTGGCGGTGCGGGCGTAGTCTGACTCGCAGTCCTCGTGGACGGCGGTGAGGCGGTAGATATAGTCGCCTGTCGGCACTTCGTCGAAATACTTATCATTCTCGGCTTCGACCACGATGGTGGCGGTCTCACCGGTGCTCAACTCTTGACGGTAGAGATTGTAATACAGAGGCAGCTCTATTGGGGCTGTCCAGGAGATGTTTGCGCCGAATACTCCCTCCAAGTAGTAATACTCGCCTTCCAAGTCTGTCGGCGGATAGCAAGGTGTCGGTGGGGTAGGAGGTGTCACGGTTCCCATCTCGCCGTGCTGACCGATGTTCTGACCATACAGTCCGCCGGATTCTGAGTTAACCCATACTGTGATGTTCTGTCCGTCGTGGAAGCCGGTGGTGTTTTGATCGCCGGTTTTGTTGTAAGGGTTGGAACACATGGTGGTAGCCCATATTTGGTTATGATTCATGTCGAAGCCCTTAGCTTCCACTGTCGACTGCATGCTGGTTTGTGAGACTCCTTTATGATATATCACGGAGAATCCGTCACCGTATTGGAAGGCGTCGACGTGTATGCCGCCGCATGGTATTGTGCCGCTGTCGTATACCAGCTCTCCGTCGCCCCACAGCTTGTCGCCTGTCGAGTTGATACGGTTCATCCATATCCTGCAGAGTGTCTGGTAGGCCGCGTCTGTCTGTTCATACACTATGATGAGGTCGTGGGTCACAGGGTCCACCGCGGCTGAGGCGTCGAGGTAAAAGTTCTCAGGGTCTGAGCTGTGAACAGCCACGCCGTTGGGATCGGTGATGGTCGACTCTCCGTTGGCATTGAAGTGGAATACGTAGGTATTGAAGGCACCGCCTATTGCGGGATGGAAGATATAAGCGTATCCACCGCCCAGACCGTCAGGCACCACATAGTGGCAGTAGCTGCCGCCTATGGTCTGTGGCGCCATGAGGCGTGTCGGCGTGGTGATAGCTTCGCCGCTTTTGTTGTAGCCAGCCACCCAGATGTCTTTCTCGTAGAAATAGGTGTAGGCCCATGTCTCTTTTTCATATACGACAAATACTCCGTCCTCGGTAGGTACCAGGAGTCCGAACATGCAGAGTTTCCCTTCGGGATCGCTGATGGTTATCGTCGGGTTAATTGTACCGTCGGCTTCGATGTAGCATACGTATATCTTTCCTTCGTCGGTGCTGGTTCCAAGGGCCCATACGCCTCCGTCGTCGCCGGCGAGAAGCTCGGTGCGTGACTCGCCATGGCCTCCGAAGAGGGTGAGACCTTGTTCGCCCCAGGCGTAGGTGCCGTCAGCGTTGATTTTTATGGCTACTGTATGGCCTGCTTCCGTGGCAAAACATGTTACCACCGAATTGTCGGTTGTCGCTGCCATAGCAACACCTTGTGACCAGCTGGCACATGTGTGATAGTTCGGATGGATTCCGTCGTTGCCCCATTGGGGAACGCCTTCGAAATTAAGACGTTGCAGAGTGGGAGCCCATCCGTTGCCGCCGACAAAGCTGGACCATTGCAGGTAAGTGTCGCCAGAGATGGGATCAGTGGCAGTGTAAATCTCACCAGCGTCATCAGAAGTGTTGGCGAGGAAAGTGTTGCTAACCGGGTTGTTGACCCATTGCGCCTGCAGCGTAACAAAAACTGTCAAGGCGATAATGCTTAATAAAAACTTTTTCATATTAATAATATTTGTACACATTTCAACTTTAAACTTAGACGGTCAGCTGACCGTCTCTACTTAAAACTACTCTACACTCTACACTTATCACCTGATAATCTTCCTAACAGCGCTCTTCCCGCTTGCTGTCAAACCTTTTATAATATAGATGCCTTGAGGCAAATCCTGAATGTCTTTAGCGTTGACATGTTGGCCGTTGATACTGTATATCGCAATTATGTTGACAATTACCTCATAGTCAGGTTCCGACACTGATTCGTAATCCGGAATCTCGATGATGAGGTTGTCATCTCCGTTGACGGTGTTGGCAAATTCAGATTCCATTTCCGGGTACACGGCGGTGAGTTGGTACTTGTAAGTGCCTGGCGCCGGTTCGTCGTAATAAGATGTTATATCAGCATCAACTTCAATAACGTCTATAGGTCCGTTGTCTAGCAGCTGGCGGTAGAGGTTGTAGTGAGAAACGCTGTAAGCGGGTGCTTCCCATGTCAGCATGGCGCCATAGGATTCATTCTCTTCATTGAAAACGCAGCTGCCGTCGAAGTTATCCGGTGCATAGCAGCACGGGACTGGTGGTGGTGATGGTGGTGTTACTTCACCAAGAGTGCCATCCCAGCCGATATTCTGACCGTAAAGTCCTCCGTCTTGCGAGTTGATCCACGCTATTATGTCTTGTCCCTCTCGGAATCCGGAAGTGTTTTCGCTGAGGGTCTTGTTGTAAGCGGTCGAACTCATGGTGGTGTTCCATACCGGGTCGTTGTCAATGCCGTAGCCGGCGGCCTCGATGGCGTTTTGTCCGGTGCCGTATATCACTACGAATCCGCCGGTGTAATCGTTGGCGTCAACACCGATGACGCTATATGATTGTCCGGTGTAGTCGGCTACAAGCATGCCGTCGCTCAGCAACACCTCGCCGGTCTCGGTGATGCGGTTGACATAGATACGGTGTTGTGACTGTGTCTCAGCGTCTTTTTGGTGATAGGCTACGATGATGTCGTTGGTGTTAAGGTCGACAGTGGCGCGTGCGTTGGTGTAATAGTTGCTGTAATCGGGAGTGTGCACGGCGACACCGTTCGGGTTGGTGATGGTGGGAGTGCCTGTCGCATCGAAATGTGTGACGTAGGTGTTATACACTCCGCCTATGCCGTTGTGATACTGATACACATAAGCCCCTCCGTGATAATCGGGAATGGCGTAATGGATATAGCTTGCGCCTACGGTCTGCAGCCCGAACAACAGGGTTTCGGGAACAGTCTGCTCGCCGTTTTTGTTGTATCCGGCGACGTAGATTTCCTTATTGTAACTGGTGTAGCCTTGGAGGGTGTGTTTTGAATACACCACAAAGACGCCGTTTTCGGCAGGTATCAGTACACCGTTGGTACATTTTTTCGCCGGGTCGCTGATGGTGATTGTGGGTCTCAGCGTGCCGTCGGCGTTGATATATTGCAGGAACGAGTTATCCATATCGGTGCCCAAGGCCCATAATCCGGCGTCATGGTCGTAATAATACGTTGACAGCAGTTCCGATCGGCCACCACCTTGGCCGTCGAAGAGCATGATGCCATGTTCGCCCCAAGGGAAGGTGCCGTCTTCGTTGATTTTGACTACCCAGTGATGGGCGTCGGCAGTGCGGAACATGCTCACTATGCCATCATTGAGGGCAGCCAAGGCATAGCCTGGTGACCAAGTGGCAAGGTTGGGTGTAGTGATGTGGATGCCGTCAAGATTCCATTGGGGTACACCGTCTTTGTCAATGCTCTGAATCCAAGGGGACCAGCCGTTGTCGGCACCATAGAGCCACTGGATGTAGAAACCGTCATTATAAGGTTTAGGGGATATCAGGATCTCGGCCGCACCAGGTTGACAGCTGGCGAGGAAGGTGTTTTCCGCCGGGTCGTTGACCCACTGAGCCTTTGCGGAAACCATCATCACCATGGCAATTATAATAAGGTATATTTTTTTCATAGAAAAAAATGTTTGAACCTTGCAAAGATACAAAATTAAAATGAAAAAAACAAGAAAAAACCGTCATTTCGAAAAATGACGGTTTTTTCATAGTCTTTAGTCTTTAGAGAACTACTAACGACTAGCGACTTATTCTTTAATATTCGGCTCTTCCAGTCCGAGGTGTTTCTTCTTGTCGACCACCTTGAGGTAGAGACCGATGAGTAATGCGGCGATGCCGAGGCATGCCAGCATGATCAGAGCCCACTTGTAGTTGAGTGCCAACGGGTCGGTGACACCTTGGTTGGTGTTTTCAAGAACCTTGCCGATGAGCAGTGGGAACAGCCACAGACCGATGTTCTGAATCCAGAAAATCAGAGCGTAAGCCGAACCGATAATCTTCTCGTCGACGAGCTTCGGTACGCTTGGCCACAATGCTGCAGGCACCAATGAGAATGATGAACCGAGCACCAGGATTGTGATGTAAGCCACGATGGTTCCGCCGGCTGCGTTGCCCTTGAACAATGGCAGGATGAATGCGAATGTCAGGTGGCATATGACCAGGAGGATAGAACCAATCATCAACATTGAAGCGGCTTTACCTTTGTGGTCGACGTAGTTGCCGAGGATAGGGGTGATGGCCACTGCCAGCAGCGGGAACACTGCGAAGATTGTCTCAGCTGTGCCGCGCATGTAACCCATGTAGCAGTAAACCACGAGAGCCACGACTGCCAAGCCCATCAAACCGTATTTGAGGCCTTTGTTGGTCTTGATGAAGTTGCTTGCGAATGAGCAGATAGCCACCAGCAACATCACGATGTACTGCACGATAGTCACCGAGCTGCCGCCCCAGAATGTTGCCGGGTCGGCCTCAACAAGTGTGAGGTTGCACTGAAGCATGTTGACAGCGTATTTCTGGAATGGGAAGATTGCTGAGTAGTAGAGAACGCAGAGCAAAGCCACCAGCCAGAATCCGAGGCTTGACAAAATCTTGCCAATATCGCTGACTTTGAACGGATCGTCTTTTTCTTCAGCCTCGCCAGTCTGAGCGTCGAGTTTCTTATCCATGAAGAAGTAAACCACAAACATGATGAGGGCGATGCAGAGAAGCACCACGCCGAATGCCACTGAACGGCTCACGTTGATTGAACCGCCGAGCTTTGCGAAGTAAGGTGAGAAAATCATGCATGTGGCAACGCCCAAACGTGCCAATGCCATCTCAGAGCCCATTGCCAATGCTGTTTCACGGCCTTTGAACCATTTCACGATACCGCGGCTGACGGTGATACCTGCCATTTCAGCGCCGCATCCGAAGATCATGAAGCCGATACCAGCCACCTTTGCTGAAGCCGGCATGCCTCTGTAGAATGGGGAAACGCCGAGTTCTTCAAATAGCGGAATGTAATTGAGGTTGTCGTTGAACCACATCTCAGTGCCACTGCCAGCGAAGTTTTCGTGGATGGCGTAGTATTTGATGAGACCGCCAACTAACATCACGGCGCCTGACAGCACTGCGGTGAAACGAACACCCATCTTGTCGAGGATGATACCTGCGAAGATGAGGAAGAACACGAACACGTTGAGGAATGTCTCTGAACCCTGCATGGTGCCGAATGCGAGGCTATCCCAATTGCGGTGTGTCTGCATCAAATCTTTGATAGGGGACAGGATGTCCATGAAGATGTAGGCGCAGAACATCGCCAACGCCAACAGCAGCAATGCAGTCCATCTCATGGCCGCATTGTCGCGAAGTGTTTGAATCTTTTCTGTCATATTTTTAAACTTTTAAACTTTATAACTTTCATTATCGACTCCAAACTATGCAAAGCCTCACTTCAGGGTGAATCCTTGCGGCTTCACATTCGTGATGCCTTGCATAGTTTTCCGTCTTTATAAACATTTTAAATCGACTCCAAACTATGCAAAGCCTCACTTCAGGGTGAATCCTTGCGGCCTCACATTCGTGATGCCTTGCATAGTTTTCCGTCTATTAACTATTAACTATCAACTTTTAACTTTCAATTATTTATCAGTTGGCAACTGAATAATTTCCTTCTTGTATCCCTTCAGTATTTCCTTTGTGAAATCGGCGATGCTCTGTGGAGTGATTGACTTCACGATTTCGTCGAATTCTGCCACGACGTCGATCTTGTCTTCCTCGTAGGTGCTGATGGCGCCAAGCCAGAAGCTGTTTTCTTCGAGCTGTTCGGCACGTTTCTTATAAAGATTTTCAACAACTTTTGTCAGGTCTTCCTGAGCAGGACCATTTTCAGCAACGTCGTTTAGTCCTTCGTACACCTTGCCGAGAAGCTTTTCGTACATTTCCTTATTGGTGTCGAAACCAACCAGGAACAAGTATGCGTCTTTAGGTTTGTCGGTCACCTGACCCATAACTCCAACGCCGTATGTACCGCCTTCTTCCTCACGGATGGAACGGGTGTAGTAGATATCCATCACGTCGCCCAAAGCGCTCATGTACAGCTGATTACGATAGTTGTACTCCATAGTGCCATTGATAACCATATAGATTGTGGCCTTTGGCTGCAGCATGTCTTTCTCATAGCGGCATAAGTAGTCGTTCTCAGGAATGCTGAGGTTGATGTCTTTCCAAGTCTCTTTGTTTTTCTTTTTCTTCAGAGAAGCCAAATACTGCTCGACCAATGGTTTGAATGTTGCTTCGTCGATGTTGCCCACGAAGTAGAAGGTGAAGTTGTTAGGATCTTTGAAGCGGTCTTTGTAGATATTCATAGCCTTGGCATAGTCGATCTTGTCGACGTCGGCGGCTTTCATTCTCATGCGGAGCGGGTGATTGTTGTACAACACCTTGGTAAGAGAATCGGAGAAGGTGACCATTGGGTTGAGCTCCTGATTTTCAAGAGCGGCCTTTGTGCGCTGAGCGTACGACTGGAATGCCTCTTCGTCGGAACGAGGTGATGTGAAGTACAGATAAATCAGCTGCATTGTGGTCTCCAGATCCTTTGGAGTGCAGAATCCGCTCATGCTTTCCGCGTATGTGCCGATAGACGGGTTGACACTCAATTTCTTGCCGGCGAGAACCTTCGGGAGGTCGGTGCGGCTGAAGTTGCCCACGCCACCGATTCTGATAAGGTCGTCAAGTTCCTGCAAAGTGATGAAGTCTTCCTGTTTGAGAGCTGAAATACCGCCTTCGCTGATGGCTGAGAATCTGATTTCGTCTTCTTTGTAGTTGGTCTTCTTGTAGACGATTCTCATGCCGTTGCTGAGTGTCAACACTTTGGCGTCGAATTCAGGCATGTCGGCTTCATTCTTGATTTTGCCTGGTTTTGGCATTTTGCTTACGATAGGGCCGTCGAACACCTCTTCTTGATAAGGTTCGACTGTTTGTGCGTTGGCTGCCTCGTAAACCTTAAGGATTTCTTCCTGAGTTGGCAATGTTTCACCATCCTTCTTAGGGGCTGTGATCATGATTACCAAATTGTCGTTGTGAACGAGCTGCTGGGCAAACATGTTGATAACCGGCAGAGGAATGTTAGGAACAATATTCTGATAGTATGCGTATTCGGTCTCGATGCCCATCATAGGCTCGTTGCTGATGAAGTGATTGAGAATCTCGTTGACATAACGACGGTTTTCGGTGTTGTTTCTGTCTTCGTACTGACTTTCTATCTGCTTCAGGAAGTTGGCTTTTGCTCTCTCGTATTCAGCTTCGGTAAATCCGAATTCAGCCATGCGCTTGTTCTCGGTCACGAGTGCTGTGATGGCTTCATCAATGCCGGCTGCGTCTTTAGCCATTGCCATGCTGCACCATGCATCCTCGGTAGGAGCGAGGTAATAGTTTGAATAATAGCTGTATCCGTAAACGAAAGGCGGATTGGCTTTCTGCGTGATTTCCTGCAAACGGTTGATTTCCATGCTGCTGATGATATTCAGAGCATATTGTGCAATCCAGTAGTTGATGTCGTTTTTCAGTGAATCAGGTGTAGCATCGGTTTTGTAGAAAATGTTGATATCGTAGCTTGTTGCCTCTGGATCTGAAGCGATGGCTATGATAGGCTCAACATTGTCTTCAATCATGAACTGTGGTCTCGGAGCCGGATTGACTGGAACCGGGATGTCGGCAAACATTTCCTTGATGCGGGCTTCGATTGCGTCGACATCAACGTCGCCGACCACGATAATACCCTGAAGGTCAGGACGATACCATTTATGGTAGTAGTCGCGCAAGGTCTGATACTCGAAGTTGGCAACCACTTCCGGCAATCCGCCTGGCAGACGGTTGGCGTAAGGGCTGTTGGGATACATCAAAGGAAGCACTTCCTTCATCATACGCTCGCTGGCGTCTTCGCGTGTGCGGAGCTCTTCGAGTATGACGCCGCGCTCGTTGTCGATTTCAGCTTCTTCCAAAGCGATAAAGCTTGACCAGTCGTGGAGAATCAACAGGCATGTGTCAACCAAGCCCGGAAGGTTGGTCGGGACGTTGGTCACCATGTAGACTGTCTGGTCGATGCCTGTGCCTGCGTTGAGGTTTTCTCCGAATTTAATACCACGTCTCTGGAGGTATTCGCGGAGCATCATGCCAGGAAGGTTGGTGGTTCCGTTGAAAGCCATGTGCTCGAGGAAGTGGGCCAGACCGCGCTGGTTCTCTTCTTCCAACACCGAACCGACTTTTTGTGCGATGTAGAAGTCGGCACGCTGGGCTGGTTTCTCGTTGTGACGGATGTAGTAGGTAAGTCCGTTGTCGAGCTTTCCGATTCTGACGTTTTGGTCAATCGGGCAAGGCTGAGCCATCTGGGCCAAGCCAGTCATCGCCATCATGGCAATGAACAAAACTGATAAGAATAACTTTTTCATTTTTTTTGAATTATTTTAACATTAAAATTGCATTTTTATATTGTACAGACGGTCGGCCGACCGTCTGTACGTTATCAATACAAATGTATTACGTATTTTTCAACGAAATAAGGCTCCTCGTACCATTTTGTAATCGAAGTGCTCTTGCGTTTCCAATTTTTCGGCACGTTGCGAAGCTCTTCCTCTATGTCGCCGCCTTTCAGATAAAGAATGCCGCCAGCTTCTATGTCGTTGGTTATGCGCAACTTGTTGTTGCACCATTTCACAAAATCGGGCAGCTGGGTGACGGCACGGCTCACAATCACATCGAATTTCTCTTTGATGTTCTCGGCTCTCTCCTGCAAGGCTGTGACATTTTGCAAATTGAGCTTTTCAACCACATCCTGCACCACCTTAATCTTTTTGCCTATGCTGTCGACCAATAAAAATTTTGTCTGTGGAAAAATGATTGCCAGAGGAATCCCCGGGAAACCTCCGCCAGTGCCTATGTCGAGCACCTTCATGCCTGGCAGCAGCTCAAAGTATTTGGCAATGGCCAACGAATGCAGCACATGGTGCTCATAGAAATTGTCCATGTCTTTGCGCGATATGAGATTGATCTTGCTGTTCCAATCTTCATACAAAGGCGCAAGCTGCTCGTACTGAGCCATTTGCGACTCAGACAGCTGAGGGAAATACTTTTTTATAATCTGAGAATTCATTTAAATCAGATTCTACATTAATCTTGCAAAGATACAAAAAATAGTTCATTCCTTATTAATAATGCTAAATTTGTGAAAAAATCTTTCGGCAAATACATTAAATTTGTAATTTTACACGTTTTATTTGACGATTATGACTCGGATTTTGAAATATTTCATCGCTTTATTGTTGATAATCAACAGTATAACCTTGTTTTCGCAAAGTAAGCAGAAGAACAAGGATGTGCTTGATTATATCGATCAATATAAGGATGCCGCGATGACGGAGATGGTGAAATACAAAATTCCGGCATCCATCACTTTGGCTCAGGGGATATTGGAGTCGGGTAGTGGCAAAAGCAAGCTGGCGCGGCAAGGCAACAACCACTTCGGCATAAAATGTCATTCCGACTGGACGGGCAAGTCGATGCGCATGGACGACGATGCTCCGAATGAATGTTTCAGGGTGTATAAAGACGCGGCCGAGTCGTATCGCGACCATTCGAAATTTCTGAAAAACAGCCAGCGTTACGCTTCGCTTTTCGAGCTGAAAATCACCGACTACAAAGGCTGGGCCAAGGGCTTGAAAAAGGCCGGATACGCTACGCTTCCCACATATGCCAACGTCTTGATCAGCTACATCGAAACCTACGATCTGACACAATACGACCAGATGGTTGTCAAAGGCAAATTCAAGCCTAAGAAAAAGAAAACCGAGGCTAAGCCTGCGGAAGAAACCAAGCCGGCAAAAGAGTCTAAGCCCGAAAAGCCCAAAACCGACAAGCCGGCAAAGAAAAACGCCAAGGGCCGCGAAGTGCCGGTATTGGCCGACTGCCCTGTGGTGGAGATGACCGCCGACCATCACTACATCCGTGAAAACTTCGGCGTGAAATTTATCATCACCAAGTCGGGCGACAACGTAAAGTCGCTGGCAAAGATGCTGAAAATGTCGAAGCATCAATTGGTTAAGTATAATGACATCAGTGCCGACGCCACATTCTCGGATGGCGAGGTGCTGTATATCGGGCCTAAGCGCCGTCGTGCCGCGGCAGGCTACAACAAGCATGTAATTCAGTCGGGCGAAACCATGCGTCAGGTGTCGCGACTCTACGCCGTCAAGCTTCAACGACTGTATACGATGAATGGCCTTGATGAAAATTCTGTTCTACAAATAGGTCAGGAGATTAAGCTTCGCTAGTCTTTAGTCTTTAGTCTTTAGTTACTAACGACTAGCGACTAACAGCTAACGGCTAATGGCTAACGGCTAATGGCTAATGGCTAATGGCTAACGGCTAATGGCTAATGGCTAATGGCTAACGGCTAATGGCTTCCCTCAGGTATCTCGCGGTGTATCCCACGTTTTTCTTCACTATCTCCTCGGGCGTTCCCTGGCAAAGTATCATGCCGCCCCTGTCGCCGCCTTCAGGGCCCATGTCGATGATGTAATCGGCCATTTTGATGACATCCAGATTGTGCTCGATAATAAGCACGGTGTTGCCTTTGTCAACCAGTTTGTTGAGCACTTCCATCAGCACTTTGATGTCTTCGAAATGCAGTCCGGTGGTGGGTTCGTCAAGAATATAAAGTGTTCGTCCGGTGTCGCGTTTGGCCAGCTCGGTGGCCAGCTTCACACGCTGAGCCTCGCCGCCCGACAGAGTGGTTGAAGGCTGTCCCAGCTTCACATAGCCCAATCCGACATCCTGCAAGGTCTTGATTTTCTGTAGAATACTAGGGAAATTCTGGAAAAACACCACAGCCTCGTCGATGGTGAGGTCGAGCACGTCGTTGATTGATTTGCCTTTAAAGCGCACCTCAAGCGTTTCTCGGTTGTATCGTTTGCCTTGGCATGTTTCGCACTGCACCTGCACGTCGGGCAGGAAGTTCATTTCGATAACACGCACGCCGGCTCCCTGGCAGGTTTCACAGCGTCCGCCTTTTACGTTGAACGAGAAACGCCCGGCTTTGTAGCCTCTGATTTTCGATTCGGGCAACTCGCCGTAAAGCTTGCGGATGTCGTCGAACACCTTGGTGTATGTGGCAGGGTTGGAACGAGGGGTCTTGCCAATCGGAGCCTGGTCAATTTCAATGACTTTGTCAATAAATTCAAGCCCTTCGATGCTGTCGTAGGGCAGAGGATTGCGTTCCGAACGGTAGAAATGCTTGCTCAGGATGGGGTAGAGCGTCTCGTTGATTAGGGTCGACTTGCCTGAACCCGAAACGCCTGTAACGCACACCATCACGCCGAGCGGCATATCCAGAGTGACGTTTTTCAGATTGTGTCCGCTGGCATTATTTAAAATAAGGTGTTGTCCGACAAACGGTTTGCGCCGCGAGGCGGGCACTTCAATACGTTTTTTGCCGCTTAGGTATTCGCATGTAAGCCCTTTGCCGTGCATGGCTTCGGCCGGGGTGCCTTGAAACACCACCTCGCCGCCGTTGACGCCTGCGCCAGGGCCGATGTCGATCAGGTGATCGGCGGCCAGCATGGTGTCTTGGTCGTGTTCAACCACGATAATGCTGTTGCCGATGTCGCGCAGTTGCTTGAGCGACTCTATCAGTCGGTGATTGTCGCGCTGATGCAGACCGATGGACGGCTCGTCGAGAATGTACAAAATGCCTGTCAGCTGTGAGCCTATCTGAGTGGCCAGCCTGATGCGCTGCGATTCACCTCCCGACAGGCTCTTAGCCGGGCGGTTCATGTTCAGATAGTCGATGCCGACATTAAGCAAAAAGTTGATTCTTTTCTTTATTTCAATGAGAATATCGTGCGAAATCTCCTTTTGCTTGGCGTCGAGATGCCGTGGAAGGTCGTCGAGCCAATTTGACAGCGAGTTGATGTCCATCTCGGCCAGTTCGGCTATGTTTTTGCCGTTTAGTCGGAAGTAAAGCGCCTCTTTTTTCAGCCTATGTCCATGACATTCAGGGCATTCGGTCTCGTTCATGAAACTGTTGGCCCATTTCAAAATGGATGCAGGGGCATTGTCGTCGTTCTGCTTTTTGATTACGTTGACTATGCCTTCGAAAGGCATGGAATATGTCGACTTGGTGCCCAGATATTCTTTGGTGACGGTGAAAGACTCGCTGCTGCCGTAAAGTATTATGCTCAAAGCGCTTTCAGGTATCTCGCTGATCGGGGTGTCAAGTGTGAAGCCGTATCGTGCTCCAATCACCTCCAGCTGGCTGAAAACCCAGTTGTTCTTGTATTCGCCCAGAGGCGCGAGGCCTCCTTTGCGCAAGCTCATGCTCGGATCGGGAATGATTTTCCGCATGTCGACCGTGACTATGGTGCCAAGCCCGTTGCATTTGGGGCATGCGCCATAAGGCGAGTTGAAACTGAATGTGTTAGGCTCGGGATCCTGATAGGCTATGCCTGTGGTGGGGCACATCAACAGCTTGCTGAAATAGCGCACATCGGTGCTGCCTTCCTCCTGGACCAAAAGCATGCTCTTGCCTCGGCGGAAAGCCGTTTCAACCGATTTCACCAAACGTTCTCTGATGCCTTCGCCAACCAAAAGACGGTCGACCACAATCTCGATGTCGTGTGTCTTGTATCGGTCGAGTTGCATGCCGAAGGTGATTTCACGGATTTCGCCGTCGACACGCACTTTTAAATATCCTTGTTGACGGATTTGTTCGAACAAATCTCTGTAATGGCCTTTGCGGCCTCTTACAAGCGGAGCTAATATATTGATTCTCTTGCCTTTATATTGCTCCATCACCATGTCTGTGATTTGTTCTTCAGAGTAGCGCACCATCTTTTCACCGGTGTTATACGAGAAAGGCTCGGCCGCGCGGGCATACAAAAGCCTCATGAAATCGTAAATCTCGGTGATGGTGCCTACTGTTGAGCGAGGATTGCGGTTGACCGATTTCTGCTCAATGCTGATGACGGGGGAGAGCCCACGGATTTCGTCCACATCGGGGCGTTCCATGCTACCGATAAACTGGCGCGCATAGGCCGAGAACGACTCCATGTAGCGCCGTTGGCCTTCGGCATAAATAGTCTCGAAGGCCAATGACGATTTACCAGAGCCGCTCAAGCCTGTCACCACCACAAGCTTATCGCGCGGTATGCGTAAGTTGATGTTTTTCAGATTGTTCTCACGCGCACCGTAGATTTCGATGAACTCATCCTCCGACCAGATCACAGATGCACTACCTCTCCGTATGCTGCGGCTGCAGCTTCCATGATGGCTTCCGACATAGTCGGATGCGGGAATATGTTTTCGATTATGTCACGTCCGGTTGCGCCAAGTTCACGTGCCAGCACTGCGCCGGCCACCATCTCGGTCACATTGTCGCCAACCATGTGGCAACCCAGCCATTTATTTGTCTTGGCGTCGAACACCACTTTTACAAAACCGTCTTTGTTGCCTGCTGCCGCTGCCTTGCCTGAAGCTGTGAACGGGAATTTGCCCACTTTCACCTCGTAGCCGGCGGCTATGGCCTTGGCTTCGCTCAAACCCACTGATGCGATTTCAGGAGTGATGTATGTGCAACCAGGAATATTGTTGTAATTCAATGGTTTAGGGTCTAAGCCGCAGATCTTCTCGACGCAGATGATAGCTTCGTGCGATGCCTTGTGGGCCAAAGCCGGACCGTGAACGATGTCGCCGATTGCGTAAATTCCAGGGACGTTGGTGCGATAGAAGTCGTCAACGGTGATTTTGCCGCGCTCGTTGGCAATGCCGAGGTTCTCAAGACCAAGGTTCTCAAGATTGGTCTGTACTCCGACTGCTGAAAGCACGATGTCGGCTTCCACAACTTTATCGCCTTTTTTGGTGCTGATGGTGCAAACGCACTTGTCGCCTGTAGTGTCCACATTGGTAACTGAAGCCTCGGTCATCACTGTCATCTTCATCTTCTTGAAGCAGCGCTCCACCTGTTTCGACACCTCTTCATCTTCGTTAGGCACCACGTTAGGCAGGAATTCCACCAAAGTCACTTTCACGCCCATCGAGGTGAAGAAGAATGCGAACTCCGAGCCTATTGCACCTGAACCGACAACCACCATTGTCTCAGGCAGTTTGTCCAGCACTAAAGCCTGACGGTAGCTGATGATTTTTTTGCCGTCGATAGGCATAGCCGGCAGCTGACGTACGCGTGAACCGGTGGCCAGAATGATATGATCGGCTTCGTATTCGGTTTCAACGCCCTCGGCATCAACCACTTTCACTGTCTTGTTGGCTGTGAGCGAGCCGACACCTGCTATCAGTTCGACATTGTTCTTCTTGAACAGATACTGCACGCCTTTGCTCATGCCATCGGCAACAGCACGGCTGCGAGCCACCACCGCCTCCATGTCGGGATGAACTTCGCCTTCAAACTTAATGCCGTAATTCTCAGCGTGTTGCATGTAAGTGTATACCGCGGCACTCTTCAGCAGGGCTTTGGTAGGGATGCAACCCCAGTTAAGACATGTGCCGCCTATTTCCGATCTTTCAACAACAGCGACTTTTTTCCCGAGCTGTGAGGCTCTGATGGCAGCCACGTATCCGCCAGGACCGCTGCCTATGACAATAACATCGTACTTCATGATAATCAATAGTTTATGTTTATTTTAATTTTTTTTTCAAAATCTGAGTTTCAAGGGGCGAAATTACAAAAATTTTTTATATCTTTGCAACATTGTTAGTGAAGAGTTTTTCTTCATGTTAATATGGCCGGAATCCTTCCGCCTTTTAAGTTTCACTTTTAATTTATTGTATTATGACCCAAAAATGGTACGAAGTGGCTCGTTCCCGCGATAACCGCTTTTTGAAAAGAATGGATGTATTTATGTATTTATCAACAACTTACGACAATGCTTTCGAGCTTTTGTATGTGACAGTTGACCAATTTAACAGGCGCCTGACTCGCTGCTACCGTGGCAAATTCATGGTTAGAAAAAAGAACAATTACATCATCATCTGGCATGGTTTGTGCCGGAAAAAACTCGTTGTGATGGATTATAACGAGGATGCAGGCCTGGTGGCTATCGCCAATCGAAGAAAAACCAGGGTGTGCATACTTTCGCTCAGGCTTCCTTTCGACAAAAATGCATTTGAATTGATGAAAAACAATGTTGAAAAACAAGGATTTGAGATCAGTATAGCGGAAATTTACCGTTAAGATTCCAAATAATTGCTTACCTAATTGATTTTATTCTTATCTTTGCAAGTTAAAACGCTTGCATTAAGAGATGAATATTTCAGAATTAACCGCTATCTCGCCTGTAGACGGACGCTATCGCAAAAAAGTGGAACGTCTTGACGAGTATTTTTCAGAATTTGGACTGATTCGCGCCAGAGTGATGGTGGAAGTGGAGTATTTTATAGCACTCTGCCAGCTTCCGTTGCCTCAACTCGAAGGTTTTGACCCAAAATATTTCCGCAAACTCAGGAATATTGTCAAAAACTTCAAATTGTCTGACGCTCAGGAAATTAAGGAGATTGAAAAGACCACCAACCACGATGTGAAAGCTGTGGAGTATTTTCTGAAACGCCGTTTCGACGAGATGAATCTGACCCAATTCAAGGAGTTTATCCACTTCGGACTGACCTCGCAGGATATCAATAACAGCGCTGTTCCGTTCACTATGAGAGAGGCGAACAGAGAACTTGTTGTTCCTGCTATTGAAAAGATTATCAACAGGTTGGCTGAATTGGCAAACGAGTGGCGTGATGTCCCTATGTTGGCGCATACACATGGTCAGCCGGCTAGCCCGACACATCTCGGAAAAGAAATATATGTGTTTGTCGAGCGACTTGAAAATCAGCTGAATGAGCTGAAAAGACTGCCTTTTGAGAATAAATTCGGCGGCGCTACCGGCAATATGAACGCTCACAAGGTGGCTTATCCACAGTTCGATTGGAAAGAGTTTGCGGCAAAATTCAGCAAAAAACTCGGACTTAAACGTCAGGAAACAACAACGCAAATTGAGCATTACGACACGATGGCTGAATATTTTGACGCCATCAAACGTATCAACACAATATTGATTGACCTTTCGCGCGACATCTGGCTCTACATCTCGATGGATTACTTCAAGCAGAAGATAAAAGCCGGCGAAGTCGGTTCTTCGGCTATGCCTCACAAAGTGAATCCTATCGATTTTGAAAATGCCGAGGGCAATCTCGGACTGGCCAACGCCATACTGGAGCACCTGAGCCGCAAACTGCCTATCAGCCGTATGCAGCGCGACCTTACCGACTCGACCGTGACGCGCAATATTGGTGTTCCGCTGGCTCATACACTGATTGCAACAAGCTCATTGTCAAAGGGTTTGGATAAACTTATTCTGAATGAAACCAAGCTTCGTGCCGACTTGCAAAACAACTACGCAGTTGTGGCTGAGGCTATCCAGACAATACTTCGCCGCGAGCAGGTGGAAGGCGCTTACGAGCTTCTGAAGGGTCTCACCCGCACCAACGAAAAGGTGACACGCGAGTCGATAGACGCATTCATAGATCAGCTGCCTGTAAGCCAATCAGTTAAGAAGGAAATGCATGCCATAACACCGGAAAATTACACCGGTTTTAACTATGTAAACGATTAAAAAATGAGTAAAAAAAGAAATTTTCGCAGGATAATGCATTACGTTAAGCCCTACTGGTTCAGCGTGATGATGAATATTTTCTTTAACATACTGGCGATAGTGTTCTCGTTGTTCTCGTTTTCGATGATAGTCCCGTTCTTGAACCTGCTGTTCAATCCCGAAAAGCTTGTGACTGTCAAGCCGGAATTCGCTTTGGATACCGATTCGCTGTTGGCTATGCTCGATTATTACGTGAGCTATATCATTCAAATGAAAGGACAAGAAACTGCGCTGATATTCATCTGTCTGCTGCTGGTGGTGGCGTTCTTCCTGCGGAACATAACCACCTATTTTGCCTTGTATTTCATGGTCGGAGCGCGCGCCGGCACCATCAAGGATATCCGCAACGACCTGTATAAAAAGATAATGATACTGCCGCTGTCGTTCTACAGCAATCACAAGAAGGGCGATATAATGGCCCGTATCACTACCGACGTTCAGGAAATCGAGGTGTCAATTATCAGTTATCTGGATGTTTTCATCAAATCGCCTCTGACCATAGCCGCTTACTTCGCTTACATGCTCGGAGTGAGCTGGCGTTTGACGCTGTTTGTGGTGCTGTTGCTCCCAATTGGCGGTCTCATTATAGGTTGGATTGGGAAATCGTTGAAAAAAGACTCACTCGACGGACAGAACCGTTTTGCGGGCATGTTGGCCACCATTGAGGAAACCATTGGCGGTCTGCGTATCATCAAGGCTTTCAACGCCATCGGCTATTCAAGCGATAAATTCAACGAACAGAACGATCAATACACGAGAGTGATTAAGTATGTGAATCGCAAACGCGATCTGAGCTCTCCGATGAGTGAATTTCTCTCGTCTATAATCATTTCGATAGTGATTTGGTTTGGCGCCACCCTGATTATGAATGCGGCAAGCAATCCTGATGCTGTGCCCAGCATTACGGCGGCCAACTTTATAGCATATATTGTGGTGTTCTCGCAGATTATATCGCCGGCCAAGTCGTTCTCGCAAGGTTTCTACAGCCTGCAGAAAGGTATGGCTTCGGCCGACCGTATTTTTGAAGTGCTTGACGCCGAAGAGGTGATAGTCGAAAAGGAAAACGCCTTGCGCCTGAACGATTTCCAGGATTCGATAAAATATGAAAATGTCAGCTTCCATTACAACGAAAATCCTGTGCTGAAGAATATCGATGTCACTATTCCTAAAGGCAAGATGATTGCTTTGGTGGGAGAGAGCGGCGGCGGTAAGTCGACAATGGTCGACCTTTTGCCTCGATTCTACGATGTGAGCGCGGGCCGAATCGAGATTGACGGGCACGATGTGCGTGACTATTGCATCAGCGACGTGCGCGGATTGATGGGCATTGTGTCGCAGGAAAGCATATTGTTTAACGACACCGTATTTAATAATATAGCTTTCGGACTTGAACATGCCACGCGTGAGGCTGTCATCGAAGCTGCCAAAATTGCCAACGCCCACGAGTTTATCATGGAGATGGAGAATGGCTACGACACCTATATCGGCGACCGAGGCATGAATCTGTCGGGTGGTCAGCGTCAGCGTATCAGCATTGCCCGCGCTGTGCTGAAGAATCCTCCGATTCTGATTCTCGACGAAGCCACATCATCGCTCGACACTGAGTCGGAGCGTCTGGTGCAGGAAGCCTTGTCGAAGGTGATGACCAACCGCACATCTATCGTCATTGCTCACCGTTTGTCGACCATTCAGAACGCCGACGAGATTCTGGTGCTGGTCAAGGGACAGATAGTGGAGCGCGGCAAACACGACGAACTGATAGCGATGGGCGGTGTTTACAAGCGTCTCACCGACCTGCAGTCGTTCAATAATTGAGTGAAACAAAAGAATTATTTAATTGCAATAAATTTAAACAACCAAAAAAATGGATTTGAGTAAAGTAGTTGCCATTTCTGGCAAACCGGGTCTGTTCCTCGTCACAACAAACGGCGGAGGAAAACTTATTGTTGAATCATTGCTTGATGGAAAGCGCATCCCAGCTTTCGCAAACGACAAAATCAGCTCATTGGAGGAAATCAGCATCTTCACAACAGGTGAGGACAAGCCTCTGAAGGAAGTCTTTATGAGCATTCACGAGAAAATTGGTGACAAACTCGATTTCGACCCAAAGAAGGCATCACCGGTCGAGCTTCGCGAGAAATTCTTGCTCGTTTTGCCTGATTACGATGAAGACGCTGTGTATCAGTCGGATATGAAGAAAGTGTTCCAGTGGTATCAGCTGCTCAACGACAAAGGTCAGCTCGATTTCACCGTTGAGGCCAAGGAAGAAGAGAAGTCCGAGGAAGCTCCGGCTGAAAAGAAAGAGGTGAAGAAGGCTCCGGCAAAGAAAGCTGCTCCAAAGGCTGCTGCAAAAGAAAATGTGAAGGCTGCGGCTGCACCTGCGACAAAGTCGACAAAGAAACCGAAGAAAGTGTAGTAGACTTTAGACTTTAGACCTTAGACTTTAGACCTTAGACTTTAGACCTTAGACTTTAGACCTTAGACTTTAGTCGAGATGAAGAAAATTATTGATTTTGAAGTAATCGAGAAGCGCTCGTTTCCGAGGGCGGCGTTGTTGAAGTTAAAATCGACGACGCCGTTACCGGAAATAAGCGGAGGCCAGTTCGTGAACGTACGCGTTGACGGCTGCGACAAAGCCTATCTGCGTCGTCCAATCTCCATCCATGATGTTGATTATCAAAACAACAGCATAGATTTGCTTATCCAGGAGAAACACGAAGGCACCAAGGCGCTTTGCGCTTTGCCTGTTGGGGCTAATGTTAACGTGGTGTTGCCTTTGGGCAATGGTTTCACAATGCCCGACAAAGACGACAGTATCTTGCTGGTGGGCGGCGGCATCGGCATCGCTCCATTGCTTTATTTTGCGAAAAAATGCAATTATTTGCAAAATGTGAGTTTCTTGCTAGGCGGCCGAACCCAAGACGATTTGATGCTTTTGGACCGCTACCAGAACGAAGGTGAGCTGTTCATCACCACCAACGACGGCTCGATGGGAGAGCAGGGCTTCGTGACCCAGCACTCGCTCTGGAATACAATGAAAATCAATAAGATATACGCTTGCGGACCTATGCCGATGATGAGGGCTGTGGCTAAGCTGGCGCGTGAACGCGGCCTGTGGTGCGAGGTGTCACTCGAAAACCAGATGGCCTGCGGTATAGGAGCATGCCTGTGCTGCGTGGAGAACACCACCGAAGGCAATGTGTGCGTATGCAAAGAAGGACCTGTATTTAACATTGAAAGGTTGCTATGGTAAAGACTGAGATAAAACTGAAGGGCCTGACCCTGAAAAACCCCGTCATGACCGCTTCCGGAACGTTCGGATACGGTGAGGAATATGCCGACTTTGTCGACCTTTCCGAGCTTGGCGGCATCATAGTGAAAGGTACAACTCTGCATCATCGAGAAGGCAATCCTTATCCGCGCATGGCCGAGACCCCTATGGGAATGCTTAATTGTGTCGGTCTGCAAAACAAGGGCGTAGACTATTTCATTGAGACTATCTATCCGAGAATCAAAAATTATAAAACCAATGTTCTTGTTAATGTAAGTGGCTCTAACATAGACGATTATGTTACTGCTGCCGCTAAGATTGACGCTTTGGAGAATATACCCGCCATTGAGTTGAATGTCTCATGCCCCAATGTAAAACAGGGAGGCATGGCATTTGGCGTGACCTGTTCGGGCATTGAGCAGGTGACCAAGGCAGTGCGTGAGGTTTATCACAAACACCTGATGGTGAAGCTTTCACCAAACGTCACAAACATAGCCGAGATAGCGCTTGCAGCCGAAGCCGCTGGCGCCGACTCCGTCTCTTTAATTAATACGTTGCTCGGCATGGCTATCGACGCTGAGAGTCGTAAACCGATTCTTTCGATGGTAACTGGCGGATTGTCAGGCGCTTGCGTAAAGCCAGTGGCATTGCGCATGGTGTGGCAGGTGTCCAAAGCGGTGAAGATTCCGGTAATCGGCCTTGGCGGCATTTCATCAGCCACCGACGCCATAGAATTCCTACTGGCCGGAGCCTCAGCCATTCAAATCGGCACAGCCAACTTCATCGACCCCTCAATCTCCGCCAAGGTCGCCAAAGGCATAGTGGAATATTGCGAAAAACACGGGGTAGTGGATGTTAATGAGTTGGTTGGAGGATTGATTGTTTAAACAATATTAACTTCAGGCTTGATTTCAACGCCGAATTTTTGATATACCGAATCCTGGATTTTCTTCATGAGATCCAGGATTTCGTGTGGTTTGCCGCCGCCGTAGTGAACCAGGACTAGGGCCTGCTTGTCCCAAACGCCGACGTGGTTTTCGCGATAGCCTTTCCAGCCGGCACGGTCAATGAGCCAACCGGAAGGAATCTTAACCATTGTAGGAGATACAGCATTCCCGTCAACCGGATAAGACGGTACGTCAAGATATAACGCCTTGATTTCCTGATATTTTTCAACTGGAACTATCGCATTCTGAAAGAAACTTCCCACACTGCCGACAACACCTACTTCAGGCAATTTTTCGGTGCGTATGGCTTTCACCGTCGCAGCAACGTCTTGCAATGTCGGATTGGTGATGTTGTTGGCGGTCAGATAATTACGGATGTTGCCGTAATCAAGTTTCAAATCACCATGTTTCTTTAAAACGAAATCCACAGCAAAAATCAGGTACAAGGCATGCCTTGTACTTACAGGTGATGATTTGTCATCTCGTTGGGACAACGCATGCGTTGTCCGATTGGAAATCAATTCCTTAAAAATTGAATTACGATACGAAAACCGGCATTCTTCATTGCTGAAAACCTTGGTTTCGCCTGTTGTCAAATCAATCGTATGAACCTGACATATCGTGTCTTTCACCTCGGCGCCGTATGCTCCGATGTTCTGAACCGGAGCTGCTCCGACCTTGCCTGGGATGTCGGCGAGGTTTTCCAAGCCGTAAAGATTGTGCGCAACGGTGTAATCGACAAAAGCTTTCCACACTTCACCGCAATGGCATCGAACGGTCACGGTTTCGGCAGTCTCTTCTAGGGCTTCTATGCCTTTCAGGTTGGGATAAACCACAAAACCGTCGTAAAACTCAGATGAGAAAAGGATATTGCTGCCGCCGCTCAGCACCAGAAGACGTGAATGGGAGTCGGGGAGACGTGACACTGTCGCGTTTCTGCAAGCGATAAATTCAGGATTATTCAATAATTCACGAACGTCATCCATTGTTTTCAATTCCTGAAAATACCGTGCCTTGACGTCGAAACCGAATGTGTTGAGCCCGAGTAACGAAAAATCCTTCTCCATCGCTTAAAATTTTTTCAAAAATAAAGAAATTTTGTCAAACAACAATAGAAAATCTGTAATTTTATAGCTTGAAATTTCGATCATTTTGAAACGTGTTATTGTATCGGTAATCAATGACTTAGTGACCGACCAGCGTGTCAATAAGTCGTGCTTGACCTTGCAGAAGGCTGGCTTCGAGGTGCTATTGGTTGGGCGCCGGCAACGAAAATCGCCGCCCATGGACGACCGCCCCTACAAATCGCACCGCATGAAGCTGCTGTTCGAAAAAGGCCCGCTTTTTTATGCCGAGTTCAATATCCGACTGTTTATATATTTACTTTTCCATCGTTGCAACTGCCTGCTGTCCAACGATTTGGACACCTTGCTGCCAAATTTCTGGATTTCCAAACTGAAAGGCGTCAAGCTGATTTACGACAGCCACGAGTACTTCACCGAAGTGCCTGAACTGGTCAGCCGACCCAAAGTGCAGCGCGTATGGAAGCGCATTGAGGGGTATGTTGTGCCGAAACTGCCCGAGATGATAACCGTTTGTCAGTCGATCGCCGACCTTTTCCACGAAAAATACGGCATAAAAGTGCACGTAATCCGCAACATCCCGATGCGAAAAATGTTGCCTGCTCCGGCTTCTCGCGAACAAGTCGGGCTCGACCCTCAAAAACACATTCTCGTGCTGCAAGGTTCAGGAATCAACATTCATCGCGGCTCGGAAGAATTGCTCGATGCTATGCAATATCTTGATGATTGTCAGTTGGTTATAATCGGCGGAGGAGATGTGCTGCCTATTTTGAAAGAGAAAGTGGAGGCCAACAATTGGGACGATAGAGTGAAGTTTTTCCCGCGCATGCCTTATCAGAAAATGATGGCTATAACTCAGCTCGCTGACCTTGGTTTTACTCTCGACAAGGATACCAATCTGAATTATCGGTTCAGTCTGCCCAACAAACTTTTCGACTATATTCAGGCAGGAGTGCCGATTATTGCCTCACATCTGACCGAAATTGAAAGAATCATAACTGCTTATAACATAGGTGCTTTTATTGATAATCACGATCCTTTGACCATTGCTGACACTATTAAAAATGCTTTAAATGACGAAAAGAAGTTGGCTGAATGGAAAAATAATCTTATATTTGCGGCGCAAGACCTCTGTTGGGAGAACGAAGAGGGCGTCTTGCTGAAAATATATGAGAAATACGTCTGATAATCACATTCATATTGTTAGTTTTGACATTCCGTGCCCCGTCAACTACGGTGGCGTGATTGACGTGTTTTTCAAACTCAAAGCGCTTAACGAACGCGGTTTCAAGGTGCATTTTCATTGCTTTGAGTACGGAGGCCGCGAGCGGAGCGAGCGGCTCGAGGCGTTGTGCGAATCGACAAATTACTACAAGCGCGACATGTCGTTTGTGAACTTTTTCAGCAATAAGCCGTTTATCGTAATTTCAAGAAAATCAGAGGATTTGATTCAAAATCTTCTGAAAGACGACTACCCGGTAATACTCGAAGGGCTGCATTCGTGCAGCGTACTGCTCGACCCGCGGATGCAGGGCCGCAAGATTTTCGTGCGCACCCACAATGTGGAGCACGATTATTACCAAAATCTGGCTCAGACCGAGAAAAATCTGCGTAAAAAGCTGTTTTTGAAGTTTGAATCGCGCAAGCTGCGCAAATTTGAGCGGATATTGTCGAAAGCCACCGGAATTCTTGCAATATCCAACAATGATTACGAGTATTTCAAGAAGCTTTACAACAATGTTTATCTGATTCCGGCTTATGCCGGTTTCGACAAGGTCAACGTGTTGGATGGCAGGGGCGATTATGTGCTTTACCACGGCAGCCTTGATGTTTCGGAAAACTACAATGCTGCGGAATTCCTGATCAATGCGGTGTTTAAAGGCACAAGCATCAAACTGAAGATAGCTGGAATGAATCCGCCTCATCATCTGGTGAAACTTGTTGAAAATGTGCCAAATGTAGAGCTTGTTGAGAATCCTGAGGATGATGTTCTGCAAAACCTGATCCGCAACGCGCATATCAATATACTTGTCACCGCTCAGGCTACAGGTTTGAAACTGAAGCTGTTGAACGCTCTGTTCAATGGCCGTTATTGTGTCGTTAACGATAAAATGGTTGAAGGATTGAATGTCGACAATTTGTGCGTGGTGGCCAACACTGCAGACGAAATAAGGTCAGCTGTTGCCGACCTTATGTCCAAAACCTTCGACTTTGAGCAGATAGCTCAACGCAAGAGTAGGATGGAAGAGTTCTACAGTTCTTCGCGAACCACCGACTGTCTGGTTGAGCTACTTGGCTGATTCGGTAATCTTGCCGTCAGCGCAGCTAATCACGCGCGAAGGATATTTCAAAATCAGATTATAGTTGTGAGTTGCCATCAAAATGGTGGTCTTGTTGTTGCGTATTTTCATCAGAAGCTTCATGATGTCGTTGGTAGTCTCTGGGTCGAGGTTGCCAGTAGGCTCGTCTGCCAAAATGACACTCGGGCTGTTTAACAGGGCTCGCGCAATGGCAACGCTTTGCTGCTCACCGCCCGACAGCTGATGAGGCATTGATTTCCTCTTGCCTTGCAGCCCAACCAGCTGTAGCACCTCGTCAATGCGACGGTTGATGCCGCTGTCTTCCTCCCAGCCGGTGGCTTTTAGCACAAACGACAGGTTTTGCTCCACATTGCGGTCGTACAACAATTGGAAATCCTGAAAAACTATACCGATTTTGCGTCTCAACATCGGTATGTCTTTGCGTTTCAAATCGTTGAGGTTGAAGCCCGCGATGTTGAAATCGCCGTCTTTGGCCGGCAAATCGGCATACAAGGTTTTTAACAACGACGATTTCCCTGATCCGCTTCGGCCAATCAAATACACAAATTCGCCTTCACCGATTTCAAGATTTATATCCTTGATTATCTGGCGCTCGTGTTGAAAAACACTGCCGTTCTTGATTGATATTACGCTGCTCATGATGTTGTGTTTTTACCATTTTGATGATCCGCCTCCACCACCGAAGTGACCGCCGCCAAAGCCTCCGAAGCCACCCGAGCTGCCCCACGAGCCGCCGCCAGAGCCGCCCCAGGAGCTGCCACCGCTTCTGCCACCATGTCCGTTGCCAGATAATAGTATGCCCCATAACAGGCCTCTCCAGAAGCTGCCGTTGCCTGAGCCGCCTTTGCCGTTTTTGCCTTTGCCTGATGCGGTAAGCAAGACGAGCAAAAAGGCTATGAAACACAGTCCAACCAACATCCCTAATACCTCGTCGCCATCGTCGCCTTTGGCATACCGGTCGCTTTTGTAAGCACCCGAAGCCAGTCCGATAATGGCATCGACGGCATTGTTGATACCTTTATAATAATCACCTTCCTTAAAAGCCGGGATCATTTCCTTGGTGCGGATACCGTAGTTCACAGCATCGGTGATGTAAGGCTCCATGCCATAGCCCACCTGAATGGAAACATCGCCAAGTTCATCGGCTGTCTTGGGCTTCACAAGTATTACCACGCCGTTGTTGTTCTTGGTTCCGACGCCCCATTTCTCGCCAATCTGATAGGCGAAATCGTCAGATGTGGTGCCGTCAAGGCTTGTGACCGTTACCACGCAAATCTGTGTCGATGTGCTGTCACTATAGGCTACAAGTTTGTGCTCCAACGCGCGCTCCTGCTTGTCGGTCAATATGTTGGCGAAATCGTTGACCAAACGTGGCGGGTTGGGCCTGGCAGGAATTTTCTGCGCAAATCCGATGTTAGCAAATAACAATAAACCCATTAGGATAAGGCTGGCCTTGTCCCAACGGGTTGTCTTATGTTTTGTCATCATCATTAGAATTCAACTTTTGGTGCTGTTTCAGCTCCGGCTTGTGCTTTGAAATATCCGACTTTCTCAAAGTCGAACATGCCGGCGATGATGTTGCGAGGGAACATTCTGATGTACTGGTTGTATTCCATTGCTCTCTCGTTGAATTTCTGACGTTCAACCGTAATGCGGTTTTCGGTGCCTTCAAGTTGCGACTGCAGTGCGAGGAAGTTCTCGTTAGCTTTCAAATCAGGATATTGCTCAACGCTGACGAGGAGTCTTGACAGCGCACCTGACAGTTGGTCTTGTGCCGCCTGGAATCTTGCGATGTCTTCCGGATCGAGTTCTGATGGATCGACAGTGATGCTAGTTGCCTTTGCACGTGCCTCGATGACGGCTGTCAGTGTGCTTTGCTCGTGTTCGGCATAGCCTTTCACGGTTGCCACAAGGTTAGGAATGAGGTCGGCACGACGCTGGTAGACGTTCTCCACCTGAGCCCACTGTGCCTGAACGGCTTCCTGTTTCTTGACCATATTGTTGAATCCTGATTTGAACCAGAGATAAACAGCCAAAACGACTACAACAATGATTACGATTGTGATGATGCTTTTTTTACTCATTTTTTAAAGTTTTAAATGTTATTTAATTGTGTTGAAATTTCTATTTATAAACTCACTTAACTCTTTGCCTTTCAATAAGTTCTTCGACAGTCTCGCGAGGTCGTACAGCTGGCTGACCACGGCTTTGCGCTCGTCTTCAGGCTTGTCGAGCAGCGTTGCGATGGCCGCGTTGTTTGTGTTGAGCATTAGGGTGTAGTTGTCAGGCATGTCACCCCACATCGGCATTCCGCCCATCTGATTCATCTCCTTGTAACGGCGCATCCACTCGTTTTGAATGATCTCAACAGGAGCCTCAGTCTCGTCCAAGGTGCTGAACTCAACGTTGAAATGTGTCTTGTCGATGATGTCTTCAAACGCTTTCTTCACCTCTTCCTTCTGCTTGTCGTCGAGCTTCGATTCCTTCTTTATATCCTCTTTTTCAATGAGTTTGTCGATAGTGTTGGAGTCGACGCGGGCGAATGATGTGTGCTCAAACTTCTGCTCAAATGTGCTAATGAAGTGCGAGTCGAGCATTCCGTCAAGCATCAACACATTGTAGCCGTGTTCCTTGGCCTTCTCAATGTTGGTGTACTGCTCATCGAGATTTGTCGCGTACAAATATACAACGTTTCCGTCTTTGTTTTTCTGATTTTCCTCAATTAATTTTTTGTATTCCTCTATGGTGTAATACTTTCCGTCGGTGTCTTTGAAAAGCATGAATTTCTCGGCTCTTTCGAAGAATTTCGGGTCGGCTATCATGCCGTAAACTATGAAAATCTTGATGTCGTCCCATTTCTTTTCGTAGTCTTCGCGGTCTTTCTTGAACAGTTCCTCAAGTTTTTCGGCCACCTTTTTAGTAATATAAGACGAAATCTTCTTCACGTTCTGGTCGTTCTGCAGGAACGAACGGCTCACGTTCAACGGGATATCCGGAGAGTCGATAACGCCGTGCAACAGGCTCAGGAAGTCTGGCAAAATACCCTCAACTGAATCGGTCACGAACACCTCGTTGCAATAAAGCTGAATCTTGTTGCGCTGGAACTCGTAGCGATTGGAAATCTTAGGGAAATAAAGTATTCCCGTAAGGTTGAACGGGTAGTCGACATTCAGATGGATGTGGAACATTGGCTCGGCGAAGTTCATCGGGTAGAGGGTGTGGTAAAACTCGTTGTATTCCTTGTCTTCGATTGTTGATGGAGCTTTTTTCCAAAGTGGAGCCACATCGTTGATAATCCAAGGTTTCTCAACCTCTTTGGTCTTCTGTTTGCCGTCTTTGTCTTTCTCACCTTCAATCGGCTCCTGAACCTTTTTCGTTCCGAATTGAATTGGCACCGACATGAATTTGCAGTATTTATTGAGCAGCTCGCGAATCTTGCTTTCTTCCAAGAAGTCGGCACAATCGTCTGAAATATAAAGAATTACGTCGGTTCCGCGGTTGCCTTTGGCGATAGGATTCATAGTGTACTCGGGCGAGCCGTCGCACTCCCAGATAACACCTTTTTCGTCGTCTTTCTGAGTGTAAGACTTAGTAATCAGCGACACTTTCGACGACACCATGAAAGCTGAATAGAATCCCAAGCCAAAATGTCCGATGATGTTGGCTGCCTCAGCCTCGCTGTTGGTCTTGAATTTCTCGACAAACTCGGTGGCACCCGAAAAAGCTATCTGGTTGATGTATTTGTCAACTTCGGCTTCTGTCATGCCGATGCCGTTATCGCGCACGGTGATGGTCTTTTTCTTCTTATCGACCTCGACTTTAATGGTCAAATCACCCAGCTCGCCGTTGAATTCGCCAGCACTGGCTAATGTTTTCAGCTTTTGAGTGGCATCCACGGCGTTGCTGATTATCTCACGCAAAAATATCTCGTTTTCCGAGTATAAAAACTTTTTGATTACCGGAAAAATGTTTTCCGTTTTTACTCCAATTGATCCGTTTGCCATAATATTTATTTTTTGTTAATTTTCAATATGTTCCGTCATTTCGAGTGTAGCGAAGCGAAATCGAGACCTGAGCTCAGGTCTCCGCTCCCTGCGGTCGGTCGAAATGACGCATGGGATACGTCAAATATTATGCCAATTTTTAATTACTGACAAATTGTCAATTTTTTGTATTTTTGCAAAAAATACTCCGGATGGAAAAATTCTTCGAAAAACTGGATTTATCGCTTAAAAACGGTTCGTTTGTCAAAATGACTTTGTCTAAACCCGCGCTTAAAAACGACGAGTTGCGCAATCTGTACGTTAAGCCTATATTGTTGAAAAACAATAAGATGTATCAGTTTACATATCGTTTCGAGCGCCGCGACGAGACGAAGAATTTTACTGCCAGCCAGATGATAGAGCAGGTGAGGGGCTTGGTTCCCGACAGGTTCCAGAATGTCTCTCTCTTCACTATTTCGGAAGATGTGACACTGCTTGTCAGCAAGAAAGGCAAGCCCACTCTGATGTGCAAGAAAACCAATGAGAACCGTGAGGTTGACCTCAGTCACGACCATGAGAAACAGCGCCTTATCGACCCTACCAAACCATGGTGGCACCTCCTCGGTCTGACAACTCGCGACGGCAAGGTCACTGCCGACATGCAGCACAAGTTCAAGCAGATTTGCAAATACGTTGAAATCGTCGACGGCGTGATGCGCCAGACCAAGTTCGGCGACGAGATTCACATTGCTGACATGGGGGCAGGGAAGGGCTATCTGACGTTTGCACTTTATGAATATCTCACCCAAAATTATGATAAGAAAATAGTGATGGAAGGGGTGGAGATCCGTAAGGATTTAGTGTTGAAAATCAACGATATAATCGAAAAATGTAAATTGCAGAATTTCAGATTCATTGAAAGTTCAATCGAGGATTATCAACCATCAAATCTCGATGTTATCATCGCTCTTCATGCCTGCGACACCGCCACCGACGACGCTATATTAAAAGGTATCCGCAACAACGCCAAACTGATAATCTGCGCTCCTTGCTGTCACAAGCAGATTCGTCGTGAGATGGAGAAATCCGGCAAGACTGATTCTATTACGAAATACGGCATCTTCCTTGAGCGTCAGTCGGTTATGATTACCGATGCCGTCCGCGCCCTCGTCCTCGAATATTGCGGCTACAAAACCCAGGTGATGGAATTCATCGAAATCGACAACACCCCTAAAAACGTGCTTTTGGTCGGAAGAAAATCCGATAAAGCTGTGGATAAAGAAGCCATTGCGGCACAAATTCGCACTCTTCTCAATCAATACGGCATCGAAGAGCATTATTTGTGGAAGAATTTGTTTCGCACCCCGTTTGCGACGTGGAATAACAATTTTACCATGAAATGTCAGTGATGCAGGTTTCCGACTGGCAAACAGTATCATCGATAGCTGCGAAACGATGCTGACATGAAAAAATAAAATTATTGTTTGTATATCATAAAATTTAGTATCTTTGCAATCCAGGAAAACGAAAGAAATTATAAACACTAAATAAAAAATATCATGCAAAACATCGATTGGGGATCACTCCCATTTGGTTACTATCCAACAAATTACAACGTCCGCTGCTACTACCGTAACGGTGAGTGGGGCGAACTTGAAGTCAGCTCAGAAACAACAATCAATATCCACATGGCAGCCACATGTCTGCACTACGGACAAGAGGCTTTCGAAGGCTTGAAGGCTTTCCGTGGCAAAGACGGCAAAGTGCGTATCTTCCGCATGGATGAGAACGCCAAACGTTTGCAGTCATCAAGCCGTGGTATCATGATGGCCGAGATGCCTGTCGAGAAATTCGAGGAAGCTATCATCAAATGTGTGAAGCTGAACGCTGAGTTCATTCCTCCATACGAGAGCGGCGCATCATTGTATCTGCGTCCATTGCTGATCGGTATGGGCGCACAGGTTGGTGTTAAACCTGCTACAGAATATCTGTTCCTCGTGTTCGCAACACCAGTTGGACCATACTTCAAAGGCGGCTTCATGGCCAACCCATACGTCATCACACGTAAGTACGACCGTTCAGCTCCTCTGGGCACTGGTATCTACAAAGTGGGCGGCAACTACGCAGCATCATTGCGCGCACACGTCGAGGCTTGCCACGGCGGTCAGTACGCTTGCGAATTCTATCTCGACGCCAAGGAGAAGAAATATATCGACGAGGCTGGCGCAGCCAACTTCTTCGGTGTGAAAAACAACACATACATCACTCCTCAGTCATCATCAATTCTTCCATCAATCACCAACAAGAGCTTGATGCAGTTGGCAGAGTCACTCGGCATGAAGGTCGAGCGCCGTCCAATCGCTGAAGAAGAGCTTGCTACATTGGAAGAAGCCGGCGCATGCGGCACAGCAGCTGTTATCAGCCCTATTTCACGCATCGACGATCCTGAAAATGGCAAGAGCTACACATTCGGTGACGGCAAACCAGGTCCATGGAGCCAGAAGCTTTACAACAAGCTCCGCGGCATCCAGTATGGCACTGAGCCGGATGAGTTCGGTTGGATTACAGTTGTGGAAGGACTTTAATCGACTGACGAAAAATCTTTTTAAAAAATACGCCATAAATGTGTGGCGTATTTTTTATTTTTTATATCTTTGTAGTTTGAAACAACTAAATATTGTATAACTAATAAAAGTGTCCCTATGAAAAAATTTACTATTGCCTTGATGGCTTTATTATCAGTGGCTTTCACCACCAAAGCTCAGCAGTACGTTTCTACGGAACCATCCAACAGAAACGTCATTCTTGAGGAATTCACAGGCCGTGGCTGCGGCTACTGCACCGACGGTCACCGTATCGCCAACCAAATTATGGCTGCCAATCCTGGCAGAGTTTGGGCTATCAACATCCATGCCGGCGGATATGCACAGACAAGCTATCCTAATATGATTACTGCCGATGGTAACACCATTCACGGTGGATTCAGCATCAGCGGTTACCCTTGCGGCGTAGTCAACAGAACAACTTCAAGCGCTATCGATCGTGGACAATGGAACGGTCAGACCAACACACAATTGAATCAGACTGCGGAATGCAATATCGCAGGTGTTGCAAGAATCAACCCTGACACAAGAGTCGCCACCATCATCGTTGAGGTTTATTACACTGGTAACAGCACAGCTGATCAGAACTATCTTACTGTGGCCATGTTGCAAGACAGTATTCTCGGTTCTCAGGCAGACTATGGCAACTACAATCCTACACAGTGGCTCAATGGCCAATATGTCCATATGCACATTCTTCGTGATGTTGTAAGTGAGAGCGCATGGGGCGATCCAATCAGCCCGACCACAGCCGGAACACTGATTACCCGTACTATCGAATATCAGATTCCTGAAACCATCGGCTCACCTAACGGCGTCGACGTTGTCCTCGATCATATCTTCTTCCTCGCATGGGTGGCACAGAGCCAACAGGGCAATGCCATACGCCCGATTCTGACAGCCTGCGAACTTGAAAAGGTAACCATGACAGACGAGCCTATTTATCCTATGATGAGTGATATTGAACAAGTTGTGGCCGCACAGTGCACACAGGATAAAGATTTCGGTTTCGTTGTTACCAATATCGGAACTGAGACCTTGACATCCATCAAGTTCAACGCACAAGTGGGCAACGCAATTCATGAGTTTGAGTGGACAGGCGAGCTGCAGCCGGCAGAGAACACCAAGGTTGACTTCAGTATGGAGGTGCCGTTCGGATCATACACCGGAATACTTAATATCACAGAAGCCAACGGCGTTGCTTATGAAGGAAGCAAATCGTTCGAGGCCAATTGCGAACAATGGGCTGAACTTGAGGAAGAGACAGATGTCACATCACTGAAGATATTCATTATCCAAGACCAGTTCGGTGAGCAGATTACATGGGATATGATTAACTCGGCAGGCGAGATGGTTGCATCGGGCGGCCCTTACCAGCATATCATCGGAACAGGCACCCAGGCTAACGTTGAGAATATCACAGGCCTTCCTGTTGACGAGTGCTATATGTTCAGAATCTACGACTCATTCGGCAACGGAATATGCTGCAACTACGGCAATGGTTATTACTATATCAAAGATGCTCATGGCAACACTATCGTCGAGGGCGACGGTGAGTATGGCTTTGGTGAGTCAAAGCTCATCTCTATCAAGAAGAAAGATGATGGCTTGAACGACAACGAAATCGCTGGCTTTAAGGTTTATCCTAACCCGGCCAACAGCACAATCTTCGTCGATGGCGAGGGCATCAGCATGGTTGAGGTTTACAACTCTCTCGGTCAAATGGTGACAGCAATTGAGGGCTCGGCCAACACCACAATCGATGCTTCATCGTTCGACAACGGCATCTACGTGGTGCGCGTGCTCACCGATGGCGGTGCTGTGATGACAAAGAAAGTTTCAATTGCACACTAAGGCTTTATGTTCTCTTGTCCGATACAAATTCGCATGAGCGACCTCGACCCGTTTGACCATGTCAACAACGGGGCACAGTGCAACTTGTTCGACTACGGCCGCACTCAGTATTTCGAACATATTTTCAACTGCCACATTGATTGGCTGACGTTTGAATACGTTTTGGTTCATGTTGAACTCGATTTTAAGATGCCTGTGCGCATCAACGACCAAATTGTATGCGAGACAGAGGTGTACGACAAGGGACATACCAGCTTCAAGATGCGTCAATATCTGAAAAACGCTGTGACAAACGACATTTTAACCGTTTGTCACAGCGTTATTGTTTGTATCGACCGCGCAAAGAACGAGCCTAAAGAAATCTCCGAAGAGCATCGTTTCATGCTCGGGTTCGGTTTTTAAAGCAGTTGCTGCATCTGTTGCTGCAGTTTTGACGCCTCTTCGGCAGCCTTCTGAGCGAAGTCATCGCCGGCAGAGGCGTAAATTATTCCTCTCGACGAGTTGACCAACAGTCCGCAATCCTTATTCAATCCGAATTTTGCGACAGCCTGTAAATCACCGCCTTGCGCGCCAACGCCAGGCACCAGCAGGAAGCTGTCGGGCATCATCTTACGAATCTCACCCAGCTCCTCGGGGTGTGTGGCGCCAACCACGTACATCATCTTTTCGCTGTCAGCCCATTCTTGTGATTTGAGAAGCACGTTTTTGTATAATTCCTTGCCGTCGGCGTTGAGATATTGAAAATCTTTCGAGCCCTTGTTTGAGGTAAGGGCCAATAAAATAACCCATTTGCCGTCGAAACCGAGGAAAGGTTCAACCGAATCAACTCCCATATATGGAGCCACTGTGATGGCGTCGGCTTTAAGTGTTTCGAAGAATGCGCGGGCGTAATTGGCTGAAGTGTTGCCGATGTCACCGCGTTTAGCATCAGCTATGACAAACATCTCAGGGTAGTTGTCCTTGATGTAGTTGATGGTTTTTTCCAGACTCGTCCAGCCTTTTGCGCCGTAAACTTCGTAAAATGCCGTGTTTGGCTTGTAGGCGACAGCATATTTGGCTGTGGCGTCGATGATGGCTTTGTTGAAAGCGAAAACCGGATCGTCTTCCTTCAGCAGATGCTGCGGAATCTTCTTGATGTCGGTGTCAAGACCGACGCAAAGAAATGATTTCTTCGCTTTTATTTGAGAGATTAATTCTTTTTTATTCATAATTATTTATTTTGTATTGAATCCAAACTATGCAAAGCCTCACTTCAGGGTAAGCCCTACGGCCTTACATTCGTGATGCCTTGCATAGTTTTCCGTCTTCATATCTTCAATACTTTACAACTTTCTAACTTTCAACTTTATACTTTAAAACTACTCTAAACTCTACACTACTCATCAAGTCCTTCTTTCAATCTCTCTGCATTCTCCGCCATTTGCAGATTCTCGACAAATGCTGTCAAGTCACCATCCATTACTGATGTCAGGTTATAGACGGTGAATCCGATGCGGTGGTCGGTGACACGACCCTGAGGGTAGTTGTAGGTGCGGATCTTAGCTGAGCGGTCGCCGGTCGAAACCATGGTCTTACGTTTCGAGCAAACTTCCTCCATATATTTGTTATACTCGGCTTCGTAGATACGAGTGCGCAAAATCTTCATGGCTTTTGCCATGTTCTTGGCCTGCGAGCGCTCGTCGATGCAGCTAACCACCACGCCTGTAGGGATGTGAGTAAGACGCACTGCGCTGTATGTTGTGTTGACGCACTGTCCGCCAGGTCCTGATGCTGCGCAATAAACCTCTTTCTTGATATCTTTGTCGAGCAGTTCCACGTCGAATTCTTCAGCTTCAGGCAAAACCACCACCGATGCCGCCGATGTGTGAATGCGGCCCTGTGTCTCGGTTTTAGGCACACGCTGCACACGATGCACTCCCGATTCGAACTTCAGTATGCCGTAGGCTCCGTCACCAATAACGTTGAACACTATTTCCTTGAAGCCGCCTGCTGTGCCTTCGTTGGCGTCGACGGTTTCAACCTTCCAGTTTTTCGCTTCACAGAATTTGATGTACATTCTGTAGAGGTCGCCAGCAAAGATGGCAGCTTCGTCGCCGCCTGTACCCGCGCGGATTTCCATCACCGCGTTCTTGCCGTCGGTCGGATCTTTAGGAATGAGCATCAAGCGGATGTCTTCCTCGAGTTTGGCTACTTTCTCGGTGGCCTCGTCGAGTTCCTCCTGTGCCATCTCGCGCATGTCCTCGTCTTTCTCGGTCTTCAGCAATTCCTTGGCTTCGCTGATGTTTGCCAGATATGTCTTGTATTGATTGAAAGCGTCGACAACAGGCTCAAGGTCTTTGTAGTCCTTGTTCACCTTGACGTAACGCTTCATGTCGTTCATCAGTTCCGGGTCGTTGAGTTGCTCACGCAACGCTTCCCAGCGTTCTTTAATCGCTTCTAATTTGTCAATTATTTCCATTAGTATTCAAAAACTCCGTATTTACTCTTGATTGTAAGTTGTTTTCTGTCGGATGCCTCTACGTGACCGATTATTTGTGCCTTGATATTGAATGAGTTGGCAATCTTTATCATCTCTTCGGCCGATTTCTCGTCGGTGTAGATTTCAAGACGCGAACCCATGTTGAACACCTTGTACATCTCTTTCCAGTCGGTGCCCGATGATTCCTGAATCATTTCGAAAAGTGGTGGCAATTCTATCATATTATCCTTGACAATGTGTAACTTGTCGATGAAATGTGTCACCTTGGTCTGTGCGCCGCCGCTGCAGTGGATGATGCCGTTGATATGACCTCTGAGGTTTGCCAAAATCGGCACCATCATCGGCAGATAGGTGCGGGTAGGGGCGAGGACGAGTTTTCCGACATCCACTCCTGGCACCTTTGACGGCTCGGTCAGTTTGTGATTGCCTGAATAAACCAAATCCTCAGGAATCGAGTGGTCGAAACTCTCTTTGTATTTCTCTGCCAGATAGTGGCCGAACACATCGTGACGTGCCGAAGTCAAGCCGTTTGAGCCCATGCCGCCGTTGTAGCAGTCTTCGTATGTGGCTTGGCCGTATGATGCGAAACCGACGATGACGTCGCCTGGCTGGATGTGATTTTCAATCACTTCCGAGCGTTTCATGCGGGTTGTGACAGTGCTGTCGACTATGATGGTTCTGACCAAATCGCCAACGTCGGCTGTCTCGCCGCCTGTCAGATATATTCCTACGCCCAATGAGCGCAACTTAGCCAAGAAATCCTCGGTGCCGTTGATTACAGCCGATATCACCTCGCCCGGAATCAGGTTTTTGTTACGACCGATGGTGGATGAGAGCAACATCTTGTCAGTGGCGCCAACGCACATCAGGTCGTCGGTGTTCATCACCACTGCATCCTGTGCTATGCCGGCCCAAACCGAGAGGTCGCCAGTCTCTTTCCAATAGAGATATGCCAACGATGACTTGGTGCCTGCCCCGTCGGCATGCATAATGTTGCAATACTGGTCGTCACCACCCAGAATATCGGGAATAATCTTGCAGAAAGCATTGGGATACAAGCCTTTGTCAAGATTCTTGATGGCGTTGTGGATATCTTCTTTCTCTGCGGAAACGCCGCGCAGTTGATAACGTTTTTCTACTGGCATTTTATTTAAATATCAATTTATGTTCGTCTGTATCAAATTCAAAATTGCCGAATTTCTTTAGGTCTTTCTGACCGATCATCCAGTCTTGTTTCTGACTGTTGACCACTGTCACTTCTATTTCTTCGACTGTGCGGTCGGCAATGTGCATCTCATGGATGATAAAGGTGGCGCGGTTTTTGACAGCACCTGCCGTGATAATCTGGTCGATGTTGTCGCCTATAAAATCGTTCTTGGTGATTATGCCTTTGTTGAGCAGATCCATCACCTTGGCTTGCGACACGCTTAAGTCGGAGTCGCGGTCGTATGTTAAGGTTTCGGTGTAGGCGTTGATATACGACTTGAACGAGAAATAGCCAAGTTTGTCTTGTGTTATGGCAACCTTGTTGTCTTCAGGATTGAGCTTGATTTTAGCCATCTGGTTGTCGTCGATATTTTCTCTTGGCTTGAAGTCTTTGCTCAACACCTTGAATTCTGTTCTACGGTTAAGCTGGTTGGCGTATTCCTTCAATTCTTCGCTTGGCAGCTCGCTGATGTATTTCTCGGTCAGCTTGGTGCCGGCTTTGAAAGTGTATCCTTTATAAACGAAATCTTTTTTCAGTGTTCTCGGCACGCGTTCGCCGTAGCCCTTTGCTGTCAGACGCATAGGGTCTATACCTCTGATAACCAGATAGTCGCAAACCGATTGGGCACGTTTTTGCGAAAGAATGTCGTTGCGGGCGTCGCTGTCGCGGAAGTCGGTGTGAGAGCCGAGCTCGACTGTGATGGTCGGGTTGACCTGCAGGATCTCGACCAGACCTTGCAGCGAGTCCTCAAACTGTGGCAGCAGATCCCATTTGCCCAGTTCATACTGAATCTCAGGCAGCACTATCGATCCGCTAGGAATCATCTCAATCTCGTAGCTGGGGGTAAAGTCGCGGCTGAATTCCAATCCCATGGTGCTGATGGTGTCGGTCAGGGTGAAATAGTTGCCCTTGTCGATGGTGATTACATAAATGTTATTCAGGCTCAGCAATCCTTCGTTAAACTGGAATACACCCTTGTCGCTCGACAATGTGTTGGCTTTGGTGCCGTCGGTACCAGCTAGGCTGACATTGGCTCCGCCAACAAACTGCAAACTGTTGCGGTCTTTGATTGTGCCGTTGACAGTGAATAGTATAGGAGGCTCCATGAAATAATAGATGTCGTCGTCCAATCCGTTGCGGCTGCCTCTGTTTGACGCGAAAAATCCACGTTCCTCGGTAGGGTGGAATATTATGCTGAAGTCGTTGCCTGTCGAGTTGATAGGCGATTTCAGGTTGACTGGCTCCGACCAGTTGCCGGCTGTGTCGATGGTGGTCATGAAGATGTCAAGACCGCCCATGCCGCCGTGTCCGTCAGATGAGAAATACAGAGTGGAATCGTTGCGCAGGAAAGGAAACATCTCGTCACCTGGAGTGTTGACAACCTCTCCCAAATTGAACGGACGGCCGAATTTACCGTCTTCACCCTTGATTGTAACCCAAATGTCTTTGCCTCCGCAGCCTCCGCGGCGGGACGAAGCGAAGTACATGACGCTTTCGTCGGAATTCAAAGTGGGATGTCCAACTATGTCGGTTGAGTCGACGCCGGCTATCTCAACCAAAACCGGCTCGGCAAACGAAGTGCCTGAACGTCTCGACTTCATTATTTGGCAGCCCGACATACGGCGTTTCTCGTTGGGGCAGCGTGTGATGTAAACGTCTGAGAACGAAGCGTTGAAGAAAGGCGAGCCCTCGCTTCCGTTGCTGTTCAAGCCACCTTCCTCGTCGACCAGCTCAGGCTTGTCCCACACGCCTTTTTTATCCTGACGAGTGTAGTAGAAATCGGCGAAATGCTGTCCTGTGATGCCGTCTTTCTCTTTGGCCACACCGCCCTCACGGGTTGAGGTGAATATGATATCGTTGAAGCTGTTCGAAATCCATGCCACGCCGTAGTCTGACGATTTGGAGTTGAGCTCCTTCATACGTTTCACCTCATATTTTGAAGGATATTCAAGCCACTGCTTGATATGAGCTATGTCGTCGGCGGCACGCTGCCCGCGCGGATCGTCGGGCACCAGTTCCATATAGGTGTTGTAGCACTGCAGAGCCTCATCGTATTTCTCGTTGCGTTTCAAGACGTCGCCATAATGCAGATAGAAAATAGGATTGTTCTTCGGGAACTCGGTTTTGCCCACGCGCTTGTACTGCACCGCAGCCTGCTTGGTGTTCTCCGTCAGACGGTAACATTCGCCCAGCTGATAGGTGATACGAGTACGTTCTTCCTCGTGTTTCTTCTTCTTGGTCTTCTTGATGGCCTTTTTGTAACGCTCTATGGCAAGAGTGTACTGGCCTCTCTCGAATGCGATGTCGGCGTTCTTGGCGGGGTTACGGCGTTGAGCTTCAAGGGGTTGCGCTAACCCTATCATCAGAATAGCCAATATGAAAAGCAGTTTCTTCAACATATAAAATTCATTTGTATTATAACCAACAAAGATACAAAATCATTGTGTATTAAGGGCGAATTTTTACAAAAAAAATGTAGAGACGCGCCCAGGCGCGTCTCTACATCAAATATGTGTTAAACACTATTTTCTTTTCTTGTCCTCTGATTCGAGCAGCTTTGCATCTTCCTTCTTACCTCTGAACAGGATGTAGGCCATCGGGGAGGCAACGAAGAGTGATGAGAATGTACCTGCGAAGATACCGACCAGCAATGCGAACACGAAGCCGCGGATGGTCTCGCCGCCGAAGATGAAGATAGCCAGCAACACCACCAAGGTTGAACCTGAAGTGTTGATTGAACGGAGCAATGTGCTGTTGACACCGTCGTTCATTCTGTCATACCAGCTTCTCTTAGGATAGAGAGTGACGTTCTCACGGATACGGTCAAAGATAACCACTGTGTTGTTGATTGAGTAACCGATGATGGTCAGAACAGCGGCGATGAATGACTGGTCAACCTCCATTGAGAATGGTAACAGCTTGTAGAACAACGAGTACATACCGATCACGATGATGGTGTCGTGTGCCAATGCGATGATTGAAGACACACCGTACTGCCATCTCTTGAAACGGATAGCGATGTAGATGAAGATTACTGCCAATGAGATGACGATTGCAAGGATAGCCTTACGTGTGACGTCGTTGGCGATGGCAGGTCCCACTTTCTGTGATGAGAGGATACCGTACATCATATCGCTCTTCTCGCTGTCTGATGTAAACTGTTCGTAAGAAATCTCTCTGTTGTAGAGGCTCTTCAAACCGTCGTAGAGTAATGTCTGGATTTCGGCGTCGACGTTCGGGTCTTCGCTGTCGATCTTGTATTTGGTAGTGATCTTGAACTGACGGCTCTGGCCGTAAGTCTTCACGATAACTTCATCTTTGAACTCAGGAACCTTGTCGAGAGCAGCTTTCACGTCAACGTCTTTCAGACGGCTGTCGTCGAAACGGATCACATAGTTACGGCCACCAGTGAAATCGATACCGCGGTTAAGTCCGAGTGTGCCGAGTGACACAGCGCTGACCACGATCATGATACCTCCGATAATGAATGCAGTCTTACCGAATTTGATGAAGTCGAACTTGGTGTGCTTCAGGAAATCGCGAGTGAAGTTGGTCGAGAACTTGATGTCCTTGCCTTTGTCAAGCCAACCTTCGAGGATCAGACGTGTGATGAAGATTGAAGTGAACAATGATGTGCAGATACCGATCATCAATGTTGTCGCGAAGCCCTGGACAGGACCTGTACCGAACTCGAACAGGATGAAACCTGTCAGGAAGGTTGTGATCTGACCGTCGAGGATAGCTGAATAAGCGGCTTTGAAACCGTCGGTGACAGCCAGGCGGATGCCTTTACCTGCGGCAATCTCTTCCTTGATACGCTCGAAGATAATAACGTTGGAGTCAACAGCCATACCCAAAGTCAACACAATACCTGCGATACCAGGCAGAGTCAACACTGAGCCGAATGAGGCGATGACACCAAAGAAGAACACTATATTCACCAGCAATGCGACGTCGGCTGCGATACCGGCTTTGCTGTAGAAGAATATCATGTAAATGAGCACCAGGCAGAAAGCGATGATGAATGACCAGAAACCTGATGTGATAGCTTCCTGACCGAGTGATGGACCAACCACGTTCTCTTCGATGATTCTGACAGGAGCAGGCAACTGACCGACCTTAAGGATGTTGGCCAAGTCCTGAGCTTCTTCAACTGTCATATCGCCGCCTGAAATCTGTGAGCGTCCGCCCGGGATCTCGTCGTTAACGACAGGGTATGAGTAAACGTAGTTATCAAGAACGATAGCCACCTGGCGGCCGATGTTGCTGCCTGTGAGGTGTCTCCACTTTGTGGCACCGTCTCTGTTCATCTGGATGCTGACTTCAACGCGGCCGTTCTGGTCGTAGTCCTGACGGGCGTCGGTGATGCAGTCACCAACGAGGGCGCACTTGTTGTCCTTGCTGTCACCCTTCAAAGCGACGAGGTCGATGAATTCGACATTGCCAGTGGTGCTCTTGTTAGGCTTCACGCTCCAAGCGAGCTTCAGATTGCGTGGGAAGATGTTTGCAACCTGCTTCAACATTCTGTTGACGTTGGCTGTATCTTTCACCATTGCCATACCTACACGTGCTGTTTCGCCAGGAACAACCTGACCGGCTGCGTTCATGTAGACAGATGGCTGGAGAATCATAAACAGAGGATTGTTTTCCTCGTATGCTTCACGTGCCTTCTTGATTGAGTCTTCGGCTGTCATCTGGTTGAGAAGAGCCACATCTTCGCCTTCTTTTGCTGCTTCCTCGGCTTTGGCTGGCTTCAGAGCTTTTTCGATTTCTGCCAAGCGCTGGTTGGCAAGATCGAAGTACTGATAAATCTCGCTGAAGTTGTAAGTCTCCCAGAACTCGAGCTGTGCTGTGCCCTGCAACAGTTTGCGAACACGCTTTGGATCTTTGATGCCCGGAAGCTCGATGAGGATACGGCCTGAGCTTTCCAGCTTCTGGATGTTAGGCTGGGCAACACCGAAGCGGTCGATACGTGTTCTCAAAATTTGATAAGAACGGTCGATGGCGTCGTCGGCTTCCTTCTGGATAGTTGCGAGGTATTCCTCGTTGGTTGAGTTGATGGTGAGGTCGTGACGGCTGTCTTTCTTGTCTTTCATCTTGTAGTAGAAGATAGAAGCGAGACGGGCGTTAGGATCGAGCTTTTGGTAAGCTTCACCGAACAGCTGGACGAAGTCCTTCTGGCTGCTGAGATGCTGAGTCTTTGCGATCTTCATGGCCTCGTTGAAGGTTGGGTCGGTGCTGTTGCCTGACAAAGCGTAAACGATATCCGGCACCGAAACCTCCATTATGATGTTCATACCACCCTTAAGGTCAAGGCCGAGGTTCAACTCCTGCTCCTTGCACTCGCGGTAGGTCTGCCACATGTAGAATGAAATGTTTCCGATTGAGTCGAGATAGTAAGTCTCTCTGGCCGCTCTGATAGAATCCTGGAAATAAACAGCGGCATCGTTGTCGCCCTTAGCCATCTCTGTGGCTAACGACTTTCTGCTCTCAGCATAGTTGGCGGCGTAATCTTTTGCTCTTCTTTCTGCCACTTTTGTCGCAACAGTGAACGACAATTGATAAATGGTGAACAGAGCCAACATTAACGCTAAAAGCTTGATAACTCCTTTGTTTTGCATTGTAAATCGAATTTTTTATTAATTAAACTTTTCTATAAATTCTTGCCAAAATTTTAAGCGTGCAAAAATACGATATTTTTCAATGCGAACCAAATATTTTTTTTATTAATATTTAATCCACTTGAAAATTTCTTTCCAAGACACTTTTTTGCCGTACATCAATATGCCCGTGCGGTAGACTTTGCTGGCCAGCCAAGTGAAAATGACGAAAGTGACGTATAAAGCTGCCAGCGAAACCACAACCTGCCAAATTGGCACACCGAAAGGTATTCTCAAAATCATGCCCAAAGGCGAGGTGAATGGTATGATTGACAGCCAGATAGCCAATGGACTGTCGGGCGCGCTGGCTATCAGCCCCGAGCACACCATCGGTATGATAAGCATCAGTGAGATAGGCGTTACAAATTGCTGAGTGTCGGTCTCGTTGTCGACTGCGGCGCCTATTGCGGCGAATATAGCTGAATACAGGAAATAACCTCCGATGAAGTAGAGTAGGAAACACCACAAAATAGCCTCGAAATTGATGGAGTTGATCACGTCGAACACCATTTGCAGAGTGGCTTGGCTGTCGGTGACTTCAGACATTTCCTCAATCTGTTCGGTCATCACTGTGCCTGTCGAGAACACATCTTGTGCCGGCAGGAACGTGGATGCCACGCCCGAGATGGCCAGAGTGAGCACTGCCCAAAGCAGGAATTGGGTCAGCCCAACCAGAGCTATGCCGATGATTTTTCCCATCATCAGCTCGAAAGGCTTGACCGAGCTCACGATCACTTCGATGATACGGTTGGTTTTTTCCTCGATGACGCCTCGCATCACCTGCTGCGAGAACAGGAATATCACGAAATAAATGATCATGCACAGGAAAATGCCTAGCATTAGCTCAAACTCGTCGAAGGTTTCCTTTTCCTCGTCGTCGCTCATGCGGATAGACTGCACGTTGACAGCCGTCGTGGCCGCCTTGACTATGTCGGGGTCGATGCCCGAAGCCATAAGTTTTTCGTGCTCCACCGTGGTTTTCATGGTCGAGCGTATGTACGACACCAGGGTCATCGGAATCTGCCTCACACTGTAAATCTCAGCGTTGACGGGTATGTTGAGCGAAGTGCCCGGGATGTAGACCACCCCGTCATACTCGCCGTCCTTCACCCTGAGTTTAAGGTCGGTTATGTCGTCATCAATATAAATAAAGGTGTTGAAGTCGGTGCTTTCAAACTTTCCGACAAACATCTTCGACTCGTCGCAAACGGCTATGGTCTTTTTCTCGTCGAATTTCTCCGAATTGAGCGTCAGCAGGGCAGGCAGAAACATCAATGCCGCGAAAAACAGAGGCGCCAGGAAGGTGATGATTAGAAAAGAACGTTTCTTGACACGTGTCAGATATTCTCTTTTTATGATTATGCCTATTTTCATAATATTCTGATTATCTTTGGTTTGAAGATGAAACAAGGTTGATGAAAATGTCGTTCATCGAAGGCAAAACCTCTTTGAATGAGACGATTTCGCCCATTTTGATGATGTCGCTTATCAACTCGTTGGCATGCATCGACTCAACGGTGATGTGCATCTCGCCGTTGGCGTCTTTTTCGGTCGCCAGAATGGTGAGGCCTTGGGGTATTTCCAATTCGCTCTGGCTGGGGCGGATGACGACTTCGTATTTGTGGCTGCGATATTGCTGCTTGATGTCGTAGACGCCGCCTTCCAGAATCTTCTGTCCGTGGTTGATGAGCATGATGTTGTCGCAAAGCTCCTCAACCGACGACATGTTGTGAGTGGAAAAGAGAATGGTGGCGCCTTTGTCACGCAGTTCAAGAATCTCGTTCTTGAGCAGATTGACGTTGATAGGGTCGAAACCCGAGAACGGCTCGTCGAAAATCAACAGCTTGGGCTCGTGAATGACAGTTACAATGAACTGCACCTTCTGCTGCATGCCTTTGCTGAGCTCTTCAACTTTTTTGTCCCACCAGTTCTGTATCTCGAATTTGATAAACCAATGACGCAGCCTGCGTTCAGCCTCGCGCGCGTCGAGGCCTTTGAGCTGGGCCAGGTAGATAGCCTGTTCGCCTACCTTCATCTTTTTATACAGGCCGCGTTCTTCGGGCAGATATCCGATGTTGGCTATATCAATGGGGCTCAATGGTTTGCCATCAAGGAATATCTGGCCTGAGTCGGGCATTGTAATCTGATTGAGTATTCTGATCAGTGTGGTCTTGCCGGCTCCGTTGGGGCCCAGCAAGCCGTAGATGCTTTGGCGTGGCACATCGATTGAGATGTCGTCAAGCACCTGCTTGTCGCCGTACGTCTTGTTGACGTTTCTTATTTCCAGGTAATTCATGTTTTATCTGAAGAAATCTCTGATTTTGTCGAATGCACTCTTGTCGTTGGCGCCTGGTTTCGGCTTGAAATTCTCGCTTTCAAGCAGGTCTTTCATCAATTTTTCCTCGTCTTTCGACAACTTCTTAGGTGTCCAGACGTTGACGTTGATGATAAGGTCGCCGCGGCCATAGCCGTTCAGCACCGGCAGCCCTTTGCCGCGCACGCGCATGATGTCGCCGCTCTGTGTGCCGGCCGGTATCTTGATGCTGACCTTGCCGCCTATGCATGGCACTTCGACGTTGCATCCAAGCGCCGCCTGAGGCATGCTGATGAACAGGTTGTGTATGAGGTTGGCCTCGTCGCGTTCGAACAAAGGATTCTTTTCTTCCTCGATGATGATGAGCAGGTCGCCAGGCACTCCGTTGCGGGCTCCGGCGTTGCCTTTGCCGCGCACCGACAGCTGCATGCCTTCCATCACGCCGGCCGGGATGTCGAGTTCGATCACCTCTTCGCCCTTGACGATGCCGTCGCCGTTACATGCCGGGCATTTCTTCTTGATGACACGTCCTTCGCCGCCGCAGGTAGGGCAGGTGCTCACCTGGGTGAAGAAGCCCTGACGCATCATGCGCTGGCCTCGACCGCCGCATGTTTTGCAGGTCTCGGTTTGTCCATCTTCCGATCCACTGCCGTTACACTTCTGGCATGTCACGTATTTGTTGACCTTCACCTTTTTCTTGACGCCGCTGTTGATTTCCTCGAGGGTAAGCTTGACGCGCAGACGCAGGTTGGAACCTCTGTATACAGGTTTCTGCGAGCCGCCGCCGAATCCGCTTCCGCCGAATCCGTTGCCGAAATTAAAGCTGAAGCCTCCGCCGCCACCGCCAAACAGGTCGCTGAAGATGTCGCCGAACTGGCTGAAGATGTCGTTCATCGACGCTCCGCTGAAGTCTTGTCCGTTGACGCCGGCATGGCCGTACTTGTCGTAGCGGGCACGTTTCTGCTCGTCGCTCAATACGCCGTAAGCCTCGGCAGCCTCCTTGAACTTTTCCTCGGCTTCCTTGTCGCCTGGGTTACGGTCGGGGTGGTACTGCAGGGCTTTCTTGCGGTAAGCCTTTTTTATCTCGTCTGCTGTAGCGTTTTTAGGCACTTCCAGCACTTCATAGTAATCTCTTTTTTCTGCCATTTCTCAAAAATTTAACATCCAACAACAACTCTAGCATAGCGTATCACCTTGCCGTTGAGTTTGTAACCCTTCTGTATCACGTCGATAACCTTGTCTTTCTGACTCTCGTCGGGGGCTGGTATCTGGGTGAGGGCTTCGTGCTCGTCGGTGTTGAAATCGGCGCCTATGGCTGCTATCTCCTCGAGGCCTTTTTGTTCCAAGGTGCGTTTCAGTTTATTGTAAATCAATAAGATGCCTTCGTAATCGGTCTTGTCTTCGCGATTTTCCATCGTCGGCAAAGCGCGTTCGAAGTCGTCAAGTATCGGCAACAGAGCGTTGATTGTACCTTCGGCGGCTGTCTTGATAAGTTCCACTTTTTCGTTGGCAGTGCGTTTGCGGTAATTGTCATATTCCGAGTACAAACGAAGATATTTGTCATTCAATTCATTGAATTTCTCCTCAAAATTGTCAGATTTCTCTTCGGCTTTGACTTCCTCGACTTTCTGCTCTTTCTCGTCTTTAATCTTTTGATCCTCAATGTGTTGAGAATCTTTCTTGTGCTTTTTGTTTTCTCCCATGATATATAGTTTTTTATTTTTTGCTCATAATTAAAAATAGGTATATCAAAAGTCGTGCCAAAGCAGACTTTATGTCAGTTTGGCACGATTGTATGTCGGATGATGATGTTAAAGACGTTCTATTTGGGCGCCGAGTTGCCGCAGACGTCCGTCGATGTCCTGGTATCCGCGGTCAATCTGGTCGATGTTGTCGATGATGGAGGTGCCGTCGGCCGACAGGGCTGCGATTAGCAGAGCCACGCCCGCTCGGATGTCTGGCGAAGCCATGCGCAAGGCTTTCAGTTGATGATGTCTGTCCAAGCCGATAACGTTGGCGCGGTGAGGGTCGCAGAGTATTATCTGAGCTCCCATGTCAATCAGCTTATCGACAAAGAACAGACGGCTCTCGAACATCTTCTGATGGATGAGGACAGTGCCTTTGGCCTGTGTGGCCACCACCAAAACGATACTGATCAAGTCGGGAGTGAAGCCGGGCCACGGAGCGTCGGCTATCGTAAGGATGCTGCCGTCGAGGAAGGTCTCCACTTCGTAATGTTCCTGTGCCGGAATGTGTATGTCGTCGCCTTTGAACTCAAGACGGATGCCGAGTTTGCGGAATGTGTCGGGAATTATGCCAAGGTCTTTGATGCCTGCGTTTTTGATGGTGATGTCTGAGCCTGTCATAGCGGCCAAGCCGATAAATGATCCCACCTCGATCATGTCGGCCAGCAGACGGTGTGTGGTGCCGTGCAGCTTGTCGACTCCGTGTATTTTGAGCAGGTTGGAGCCTATGCCTTCTATATGCGCTCCCATGGCGGTGAGCATGCGGCAAAGCTGAACCAGATACGGCTCGCAGGCAGCGTTAAATATGGTTGTCTCACCCTTGGCCATCACAGCGGCCATCACTATGTTGGCAGTTCCTGTCACCGAAGCCTCGTCCAGAAGCATATAGGTGCCTTTAAGGCCATCGGACGGCGCCACCAGACGGTAGCAGTAGTCCATGTCGGCGGTTTCCATGGTGGCGCCGAGCTTTTGCAATCCAATCAGGTGGGTGTCGAGGCGTCGGCGTCCTATCTTGTCGCCGCCCGGACGTGGCATATATCCCATGCCGAAGCGGGCCAATAGCGGACCCAGAATCATCACCGAGCCGCGCAAACGTGTAGCACGCTGACGGAAATCGTCGGTATCGAAGTAATCGTGGTTGATGTCAACGGCTTGCAGTGTTACTTCGCTCTTGCTCTTGCGTTCAATCTTAACACCCATGCCGTGCATCAGGTCGATTAGGTTGTTGATGTCGAGAATGTCGGGCAAGTTGGTGATTGTTACGGGCTCGTCGGTGAGCAAGGCTGCGCAAAGCACTTGCATTGCCTCGTTTTTGGCTCCCTGCGGCACTATGACGCCGCCAAGCTTGTTGCCTCCGGTTACTCTGAATGATGCCATGGCTTACTGTTTTTTGTTTGGACGGTTGGGGTTGTTCTGTTTAGCCTGCGGCTGATTGTTGTTTTTCTTCTTATTGTTGTTATTGTTATTATTGTTTTTCTTCTTCTGCTGTTGCTGCTGCGGCTGCTTGTTCAGAATCTCGTTGGTAGGGATGAGCTTGGTGTCCATCGGGAGCGCAATCTCCTCGCCTGAAATCTTGAACAGGTCGTCGAGAATCAGCAGGTCGTTGACGGTGTCGCGGTTCCAGTTGAGGTAGTCGCGCTTCATCTGGTTGGCAATGTTGATGAGAATAGCTTGTTTCTTGGGGCCTTCCTCCATCTCTTTCACCTTCTTCACCATGTCGTAGATATACTGGCCGTAGTGTCCGTAGCGGATGTTGTTTTTCTGATAGCCGACGTGCTCGGGTTTTATCTTCTGGGCCTCAGGTGTAGGTGGCTCGTACGGGCTGTCCACGTCGAGGTCGTATTCGGCTATTATATAAAGGTGATCCCACAGCTTGTGCATGTAGTCGTTCGATTCCTTCACCTGCGGATTCATCTGGGCCATCACGTTCACGATGAAATATGCCGCTTCAGTGCGCTGACGGCGGTCTTCAATATCCTTCAGGTGCCGGATCATAACTTGTATATTTCTGCCGTATTCCGATATCACAATCTTTTCACGTTCTGTATTGTATTCCATATTTTTGAAATTTTACACTCTATATTTACATTTTGACTTCAAACTATGCAAAGACTCACTTCAGGGGTGAGGCTTTAGGCCTCACATTCGTGATGCTTTGCATAGTTTTCCGTCTTCATATCTTCAATACTTTACAACTTTCTAACTTTATAAACTTTATAACTGTCAACTTTCAACTGTCAACTTTCAACTTTCAACTTTTTCAACTACTCTAAACTCTAAACTTTAAACTCTTAACTATTCAAGATGACTTCAAACTATGCAAAGCCTCACTTCAGGGGTGAGGCTTTAGGCCTCACATTCGTGATGCTTTGCATAGTTTTCCGTCTTCATATCTTCAATACTTTACAACTTTCTAACTTTATAAACTTTATAACTGTCAACTGTCAACTTTCAACTTTCAACCGTCAACTTTTTCAACTACTCTAAACTCTAAACTTTAAACTCTACACTTTATTGTTTCAAAATACTAAGCTTAGCGAACTTCAGCATCAGCATCTTGTTGCCGCTTTCATCAAAATCAACTGACGCCTTTTTGTTTGGCCCGACGCCTTCAACCTTTACCACCGTTCCCTGACCGAATTTCTGGTGAAGCACGCGCATTCCTGTCTGAATCTCGTCTGAGTCGGCGGGGACGAAGTCGGTAGGGGAGGCTTGGAGGTGCGCAGGCGATTTCTCCGCTCCCTGTGGCCGGTCGAAATGACGACCTTCTTCACGAGGCTTCTCGTAGCGTTTGTCGCCGCTGTAGGTCCAAGCACCTCTGCCTGAGAACGGGTTGTATTTGGGTTCGTCTATTGTCTTTGTGCCATGGAACGAAGCTTTTCTGGTTTTTTCAATCAAATCGGGATCGATTTCCTCGATAAAGCGCGACGGCTCGCTGATTGTCATATTACCCCAGCGGTAACGGCTTTCGGCGTAACTCAGTATGAGTTTGGTCTCGGCTCGAGTCAGTGCCACGTAGAACAGACGGCGTTCCTCTTCCAAGTCTTCGCGAGTGCTCAGCGACTGAATGCCGGGGAACAGATTTTCCTCCAATCCCACGATGTATACGTAGGGGAATTCCAATCCTTTGGCACTGTGAATGGTCATCAGGGTGACGTAGTCGGCGTTTTCGTCTTCGGTCTGATCCTGGTCGGTAAGCAGGGCGACATCTTCCATAAACTTGGCCAAATTCACGGTCATCTGCTCGCCGGTCACCTCATCCACCTGCTTGTCGCTGAACTCTTGTATGGCGTTCAAAAGCTCCTCGATGTTCTGCACTCGCATCTGGCCTTCGGGGCTTTCGTCTTCTTTCAACACCTTGACGATTCCAACGGTTTCGGTGATGTGTTTGGCCAGCTCGAAGGCATTCATCTTGTCGAGCTGCGTCTGAAAGCTCTGAATCATGGTGACGAAGTTGCTCAACTTGTTCACAGTGCCCATGTTGAACTCCGTCGACTGCTCGTTGAGCGATTTCAGCACATCCCAAACTGTGCATTTGCGCTCGTCGGCTATCACCTGCAGCTTCTGCTTTGTCGTCTCGCCAATTCCTCTTGCCGGATAGTTGACTATACGCAGCAGCGCCTGCTCGTCGTTGGGGTTGATCGTTACACGGAAGTAGGCCAGAAGGTCTTTCACTTCTTTGCGGTCGTAAAACGAGAGGCCGCCATATATCTTATAAGGTATATCCTGCTTGCGCAACGCTTCCTCCAACGAACGTGACTGGGCGTTAGTGCGGTAAAGTATCACAAAATCCTTGTTCGCCAGCTGGCGCGACATTTTGTAGCCAAAGATGGAATTCGCAACAAGCGTGCCTTCCTCGTTGTCGGATGTGGCGCGCAGCAAAGTGATAAGCTCGCCTTCTTCCTTGTCCGACCAGACGTTTTTCTTGATCTGGTCTTTGTTATTGGCTATGACGCAGTTGGCAGCTTTTACTATGGTCTTTGTTGAGCGGTAATTCTGTTCGAGGCGAATAAGCCGTTGCTCGGGATAATCAATCTTGAAATTAAGAATGTTCTGGATGTTGGCGCCGCGGAAGCCATAAATTGACTGCGCGTCGTCGCCAACCACACAGATGTTCTCGCGCATAGCCGCGATACGTTTTATGATAAGGTATTGCGCGTAATTGGTATCCTGATACTCGTCGACAAGGATATACTCGAAATGACGTTGATATTTTAGAAGTATTTCCGGAAAATCGCGCAACAACACGTTTGTGTTGAACAGTATGTCGTCAAAGTCCATCGCGTTGGCGCGTTTCAGGCGCGCGTTGTATGTCTTGAAAATCTCTCCGATTAGCGGTTTGTTAGCGCGGCGGTCCTGCTCCTGAATCTCGGCGTTCTCGCAATAGTCTTCGGGCGTGTAAAGTGCCGACTTGGCCATCGAGATACGGTGCAAAATATATTTTGCCGGATATGCCTTTGTGTCGATTTCTCTTTCTTTGAGAATGTTGTTGATGAGAGTTTTTGAGTCGTCGGTGTCGTAAATCGTAAACTCGGCCGTATAGCCCAAACTTGCCGCCTCGATTCTCAAAATCCTCGCAAAAATAGAGTGGAACGTGCCCATCCACACGTTACGCGCCGCACCCGGCTCAACCAGCTGCATTATGCGCTCCTTCATCTCCTTGGCGGCTTTGTTGGTGAAGGTGAGTGCCATGATTGAGAACGGGTTGATGCCTTGCTCAATCATATAGGCGATGCGGTGGGTGAGGGCACGGGTTTTGCCCGAACCAGCTCCTGCAATCACCATCACCGGACCTTCAATAGTTGTAACCGCCTCACGCTGAGGTTCATTCAAAAACTTTAAGATGTCTGACACGTTTCAAAAATTTTCGATGCAAAGATACAAAAAAATCAGTCAAAAAAATATTTGAAATTTTTTTTAAAAAAATGTCGGGCGTGTTAAAAAATGTTGTAATTTTGCAGCCCGAAAAAAGGTAGTAAATGTTGCCTCATTTACAAGTAGTAAGGGACCTGATAAGTTAAACGTTAAAGGTCGCCTCGTCGTAAGCCACTCATGCTCAATAAATTAGGTTACGACGCGTTTTGATAACAAAAGTCCAAACTGTGGCTTATCAAATCCCTCGCTAAGTGTAATTCCCGCATCACAGATTACCGATTTTTATGGTGATAAGAGAAAATATTATCTATAAAACAATAAAAATAATAAATTAAAAGCAATTAAGAATGCCAACGATTCAACAGTTAGTCCGCAAAGGACGTCAGAAATTGGAAGACAAGAGTAAATCTCCTGCCTTGGATTCTTGCCCACAGCGCCGCGGCGTGTGTGTTCGTGTTTATACGACCACCCCTAAGAAGCCTAATTCGGCAATGCGTAAAGTGGCCAGAGTACGTCTGACTAATCAGAAGGAGGTCAACGCCTACATTCCTGGCGAGGGCCACAACTTACAGGAGCACTCAATCGTCATGATTAGAGGAGGCCGTGTGAAAGATCTTCCGGGTGTGCGTTATCACATCATCCGTGGTGCATTGGATACCGCCGGTGTCGACGGTCGTCGTCAGCGCAGATCAAAGTACGGTGCAAAGCGTCCTAAAAAAGCAGCAGCAAAGAAGTAAAAATCAGTAAATGCTTAAGAAATGAGAAAAGCTAAACCAAAGAAAAGAATCATCCTTCCGGATCCGAAGTACGGTGATGTGACAGTCACAAAGTTCGTGAATAACATCATGCTTAAAGGCAAGAAGAATCTCGCTTATGAGATTTTCTACGAGGCAATGGATATAGTACAGGAAAAACTTCAGGAAGATCCTGTCGAAGTGTGGAAGAAAGCATTGGCAAACGTTACTCCACAGGTCGAGGTCAGAAGCCGTCGTATCGGTGGTGCAACATTCCAGATCCCTTCAGAGATCCGTCCATCACGTAAGCAGAGCATGGGTATGAAGAACCTCATCGGTTACGCACGTAAACGCCACGAGCGTTCAATGGGCGAGAAACTTGCAGGTGAAATCATGCAGGCTTACAAAGAAGAAGGCGCAGCTTTCAAGAAGAAGGAAGAAATCCACAGAATGGCCGACGCAAACAAGGCGTTCTCACATTTCAGATTCTAAATTCTATTAATATTAATAAGGTATAGAACAAGATGACTAACGACCTCCATAATACAAACCTCGCTCTGACGCGTAATATCGGCATCATGGCTCACATCGATGCTGGTAAGACGACTACTACTGAGCGTATACTGTATTATACAGGCCGCAATCATCGTATCGGCGAGGTGCACGATGGCGCAGCTACCATGGACTGGATGGTTCAGGAGCAGGAACGCGGCATCACCATCACCTCAGCGGCCACAACAGTCTACTGGCACAACAACGACAACCAATACAGAATCAATATCATCGACACTCCCGGCCACGTTGACTTTACAGTTGAAGTGGAACGTTCGCTCAGAGTGCTCGACGGCGCTATCGCCATTTTCTGCGCAGTTGGCGGCGTTGAACCACAGTCGGAGACAGTGTGGCGCCAGGCCGACAGATATAACGTGCCACGCATCTGTTTTGTCAACAAAATGGACCGCAGTGGCGCTGACTTCTACAAAGTCCTCGATCAGATTAAGGAACGCCTTAACGCCAATCCGGTGCCAGTCCAACTCCCTATAGGTGAGGAGGATAGCTTCATCGGTGTGATCGATCTTATCAAAAACAAAGCTCTTCTGTGGGACGAAGACGAACTCGGCACCCAATTCGACGAAGTCGATATCCCTGAAGAACTGGCTGACATTGCAGCAGAGTACCGCTCCAAACTCATTGAGGGCGCTGCTGAAGACAACGAAGAACTCCTCGACAAATTCATGGTCGATCCTAACTCCATCACAGAGGAAGAAATTATCGCAGAATTAAGAAAGGCAACATTAGAAATGCGTATATGCCCTGTGATGTGCGGAGCTTCGTTCAAAAACAAAGGAGTACAACCTCTCCTCGATGGTGTAGTCCGCTACCTTCCCAGCCCGCTTGACGTCGATCACGTTAAAGGTATCAATCCGAAGACAGAAAAAGAAGAAACACGCAAGGCAGATCCAAAAGAACCATTCTGCGCACTCGCATTCAAGATCGCTACCGACCCATATGTCGGCAAACTCGCGTTCTTCCGCGTTTACTCAGGCACTCTCCAGGCCGGTCAGGTCGTTCTCAACGTATCTACAGGCAAACGTGAGCGCATCAACAAGATCGTGGAAATGAACGCCAACAAGCAAACCCCTCTCACTCAGATAGAGGCTGGCAGCATTGCCGCGGCAGTCGGTTTCAAAGAGATCCGCACAGGCGATACTCTCGCAGTTGAAAACAAGCCGATTATTCTCGAAAACATCAAGTTCCCTGAGCCGGTGGTGCAAATCGCCGTTGAGCCTAAGACACAGGCCGACATGGAGAAACTTTCAATCGCTCTCCATAAGCTTTCAGAGGAAGACCCGACATTCAAAGTCAGCACTGACGAAAATTCAGGCCAGACAATCATCTCGGGCATGGGCGAGCTCCACTTGGATATTATCGTGGACCGCTTGAAACGTGAATTCGGACTTGAAATCAACGAAGGTCAGCCGCAGGTGGCATATAAAGAATCATTCACCCAGACGGTCAGCTACCGCGAAGTCTACAAGAAGCAGACAGGCGGTAAGGGTAAGTTCGCCGACATCGAGTTTGAACTCGGTCCGGCCGACAACGGCATGTCAGGGTTGCAGTTCGTCAACGACGTTAAGGGCGGCGATATTCCTAAGGAGTACATCCCGGCAATCGAGAAGGGCTTCAAAGGTGCCATGTCGAACGGCGTGCTGGCCGGATTCCCGATGGATTCGGTTAAGGTGCGTCTGATTGACGGCAGCGCTCATCCGGTCGACAGCGACGATTTGTCGTTCGAGACAGCGGCCAGAATAGGCTTCAAGGAAGCAGGCGCAAAGGCTGGCTCAGTCGTGATGGAACCAATCATGAAGGTAGAGGTGCTGGTTCCGGCCGATTATCTCGGCGACGTGACAGGCGACCTCAACCGTCGCAGAGCTGTCTTGCATAATGTTGATATGGAACACGGCATGCAAGTGGTCAAGGCAGACGCCCCGCTTGCAGAGATGTTCGGATACATCACAACACTTCGCACCTTGACACAGGGCAGAGGCAACTACAACATGGAGTTCAGCCACTACGCTGAAGTTCCTCCGGCGTTGGCTGACATCGTGGTCAAGAAAGCGAAGGGAATTTATTTCAACTTTTAAGAAGTCAGAAGTTAGAATTGAATAATTAGTAAAAATAAATAAATTAAAAAAAGGTCTTATGAGCCAAAGAATTAGAATCAAATTAAAGTCGCACGACCACAACTTGGTTGACAAGTCAGCCGAGAAGATCGTGAAAACCATCAAAATGACTGG